>JMSU01000073.1_pt1 | contig 62334 bp, 52 predicted proteins | sample 179011 | NCBI WGS metagenome assembly JMSU01 (sample SAMN02769580, study PRJNA246767) | bioreactor metagenome | isolation source: Culture-1 Bioreactor ArsB derived from microbial biomass from the upper 2 cm... | place: Germany: Bremen | collected day 87 after inoculation
TGCTTTAGATAAGCGGTTATTTTATATGAACTAATTTTTATTAAGTTGTTTAACCTGGCATTATAATAAATCTTATAATGAACAGTACCGCTAGAATGTAGATGATTGGATGTACCTCTTTACCTTTTCCTTTGAATAATTTAAGAGCACTGTAAGAGATGAATCCAAATGCGATACCTGTTGCAATACTTTGCGTGAAAGGCATCATCACCATTGTTAAGAAAGCTGGCATAGAATTGTCAATACCATCAAAGTCAACATTCTTAACTGCACTAATCATAAGTACACCAACGATAATAAGTGCTGGAGCAGTAGCTGCACCAGGAATTAATAATGCAATTGGTGATAAGAATAATGCTAAGATAAATAGAATAGCAACAACCACAGCTGTAAGACCAGTTCTACCACCTTCTGAAATACCTGTATTACTCTCTAAATATGTAGTAACTGTTGATGTTCCTAAACATGCACCAGCAGTTGTAGCGATAGCATCTGCCATTAAGGCTTTGTTCATACGGATAACGCGACCATTTTTGTCGACCATACCAGCACGAGTAGCTGTTCCAACTAATGTACCAATGGTATCAAACATATCAACAAGTGTAAATGCAACAACTACCATGATTAAAGCCAAGAAAGCGTCAAATAAACTCTTATCTGCAAATAGTCCTCCAAAATCTAACTTAAATAATGTTGGTTCGATACTTGGTGGAGTCCAACTAGCACCCTTTAGTGAACTAATATTTGTTACACCAAATGGTATACCAACAAGTGTAGCAATTAAGATACCATAGAGTAATGAACCTCTAACTTTGTACATCATCAATACTGCAATAACGAGAAGCCCGATTAAAGCTACGATTGCAGGCTTAACTGCATCATACTCGCTAAAATTACATAATAAATACCCTGAATCTGCAATAACTAAGAGACCTGCATTTTTTAAACCAATTAAAGCAATGAACAAACCGATACCAGCAGTGATAGCATACTTAATATTTGCTGGAATTGCATCTACAATCTTTTCTCTAAGACCTGTTAATGTAAGTACAATGAAAATACAACCTGAGATGAAAACGATTGCTAAACCTTGATTGAACGTGTAACCCATAATACCCATGATAGTGATTGCAAAAAATGCATTCAATCCCATACCAGGTGCTTGTGCAAATGGTAACTTAGCATAGAGCCCCATGATTAGCGTACCAATTGCTGCGGAAATACAAGTTGCTACTAAAACGGAATTAAACAATGGACTTCCTATGTTCTCCCATCCTACGAGTACACCTGGATTAACGACAATAATATAAGCCATAGCCATAAATGTCGTCAATCCAGCAATAACTTCAGTCTTTACATTAGTGTTGTTCTCTTTTAACTTAAAAAACTTTTCCATGGTTTGACCTCCATATATTTTATAACTTTATATTATCAAAGCGTCCCATAATTGTCAATAGAATTTCCGAATGTTATTTTGACTTTTACTATTAATGTTCGAGTTCAACCAATTTATTATTAGTTTTTCAAATATTTTGTTTTACAAAATAAAGCTTATAACCCTTTATTCAAAGGATTATAAGCTCCAAAATATTATCCGATGTATGATACATTTCAATCACTATGTCTTCTCTTGCAACCTATTGTATAAGTACTTATATAAAATAAGTATCCCCATCAGTACCACGATTCCTGTATACATATGGAGTGTCACAATATCAATCCCATCCATTAGTATCCCAACAAGAGGATACAATATTGCCACGGCCAAATTCTCACATAGACTTTTAAAAGAAATAATCGTTGCTCTTTGATTCGTTGGTATGTTCTCATTGACATACTTAAGTATTATCGGCCTTCTAATCCCTCTAGCAAATTCTTGCATTAAGATAAAAATCACACCTACATATAATCTTGTCATTCCCAAAAGCAAGAAAGAACTAGCGAACAATGTACTTAATAGCAACAGAGAATTGTCTTGGAGTTTCGTCATAATGACATGAACTTTCCTTGCACCTATAGCTGCTGCTAGATTAAATACAGCAAATAAAGCACCAAAATACCTAGCATCAATATGTACCGCCTTCATATATGGCTGAAAATACCAGAACCCAATTCGCCAAATAATATAAATGAAAACTGAATACATAATAATCGCTCTAATCTTACGATGATTTTTAACATACATAGCGCTGGATTTAATATGTTTAAAGTAACTTGGCTTTTCTCCACCTACATGTTTATGTACCTCTGTGAAAAACATAGTGGCTACTCCCGAGATAGCAATCAATCCAATAGATACAATATAAGGTAAATTGACGTTTACAGTATACAGATATCCTATGATGATAGATCCCACAGATTGCAACAGAAAAGCATAAAACTGTGCTTTCCCCTGAATAGCTGAAAACTCATCTTCACGTTTCAATTCTTTTAATGTATCGTACAAGAGAGCACTATCCGCTCCTGACTTAAAACTCAATCCTAGCCCAAATATAATTTCTGCCATAATAAATAGATAGAAATTACTCGTTATTACATAGATGGTTAAGCCTGCAATCAACATGATACTGGATAACATTAAACTGAATTTTCTCCCTACGAGATCAGCTATAGCACCCGTAGGTACCTCCAATAAAACGATACTAACGGCATTGATGGATTGAAGCATCATAATCTGCGTAAAACTTATGCCTTTATTTAATAGAAATAAGACTACGATTGGAGCAATAAGGCGAACTCCAAAACCTAAGTACAGATAAAATACCGCTATATTTTTTTCTAATTGTTTACTTTTTACTTTCCTTTCTCCTTACTATAGTATTTATATTTCCGTCCTCGTGGTAAATACTATGGGTATTCCAAATTCCGATCTCATATCCACTATGTATTATATATCTTCTTACCTATTTTTTCAAGTATCTTATTTGTTGATTATAAATGTCTAATAGACAGATAAAAGCCTACCTGCGCTCTCACATAATACCATCGCAATACCAATCATATTAACACTACAAAAGCTCAGCTCCCTTGACTTTCATAATCAAAGAAACTGAGCCTAGTAGATATGGAAATACTTTCTTTTCAGCATCATAGATGCTATTGTTGCCATTTTCTAATATTCTTCTACTTGCCCATTACCATTTATTGGTAATATTGCTCAAGTTGATTGAGAATGTTCACCTGAATATACCTTGTTCTCTATAAATACCACTATCTTGTTTTGTTCTGATACAAATACTAAATCAATATTATTAAGTTCCCGGTAAACATCTACATCAAGCAACGATACTTGCTGAAAGTCATAAATCATATTCATGTCGTCCAATATTTCATCATTCTCTTGCCTAAGAAGAACTTTCAATATAAAGCGCTTCAGTATTCTGTCGTCCAAGTTATGATCCTCTTGTGGATCAAATAACCACGCTAGAATATTAGAATGTCTGATTTCATGGTCTTGAACTTTAAGTACTTTTAACGGGTTAAATCTATTCATTCTTGCTTGTAGCAGTTCAAGTTTGTCGTTATTTACTGCAAAGTTTATTATTTGCTGTTTATCCATAGAGTCCCCCTTAATCATCCAATAAACTCATCTGAATCACTTGACTATACATATATGCCTTTTCAAGCCTTTCGTCAACTTTCAAATCAGCGAAATTGTTTTCTTCAATATCCAGAAATTCCTGTCTCATCATGTTCTGACGAATCTTGATACTATATACTAGATTAAAGCTATTGATTACAGCCGCTTCTTTAATATCTGACAAGCAAATCAATTGAGTGTCATACTTTTGTGCTATGTCAAACATTGGTTTCAATAAATGACCAGATGTTATTGGCCCAAAGGGATTGTCCATAATCAGAACTTTGCTTTCTTCTTTTTTCCTAAACAGCTCACCTGTCTGTGCATTTTTTCTACTATATGAAATCAACGCAACTAGTAAAGAAAAATACGCAACGAACTTCTCCCCACCTGAATTTTTAATAATTAAATCTTCCCATGACATCATGTGTCTGTTTTTTTCATTAATATCAACCTTGTATGCTTTAACTTTGAAGTCTTCAAGATTACTAATAACATTAAGCAACTCTTTGGTTGAGAGTACTTTGATTATATTTTTTCTAATCTTAATTTCTTCCTCATTGTTCTTGATTTCATTTGTTATGTTATCAAGACAGACTAGTATGTGATCTTTTATTCTATCCTTTGCTATCTCATCACTCTGTATTTTGTCATACTGGATATCAAGTATTTTTCGTTTCACACCATCTATTTCAATACTAGAATTATCAACAACTTTTGGTATCTCATCATACACATTCTTTGCCTCAAGATATGCATGTTCAATCAAGTCATTCTTACTATGCTTAAGCTGTTCAATTTTACTTTGCATCAGCTTCATAGTACTGATTAATAATTCATCATAAAAAGAAATACGTTCTGTCAAATAATAGTATTTATCATAATTTCTGCTTAAGTTATCAATCTGTGAATATATTCCTTTAACAGCTTCATTTACAGTATTCGATACTGTGTCATTATAACTAGCTCGTATCTCCTTACATAGCTTTTCAAATCCACTAACCGATGCAGACGTATTTCTAATTAGATCATTGAACTGTATGATCATCTCTTTGATCTTTTCATCAGTCTTTTCATCAATCGTTAATTCAATACTTTTTTCAACTTTTATAGAAGTTATCGATTCAAGTTTCGTTTCCAGTCTTGAATTTAGATTTGAAAGTAATGATTTTTGATCAGTCAAGTTTGTCTTAGCACTTTCCAAATTCACTATATCCTTACTTACTTTGTCACGTCTCAAGTCAAAATCTCCATAGATTTCACCTTTATCGAGTACAGCAATTCCATTAAGACCTTCAATTTTAGTTTTTCTTTCTCCTTGTAAACCTGAAACCTTTTTGTCAACTTGTCGATAGTTAGTATTATACTCTTTCTCCTTCTTTGATAATCTATCAATTTCCCCCAACAAATCTTTTTCAACGTCTATAGAAAATTTAATATTTCGAATATCCGCCAAATTCAGTTCCAGACGTTCTATATTTTCAATTACTCTATCAATATCTTTATCAATCCCTTTTATTCTAACCTTAATATTTGTAACATCATTAGTTATTTTACTATTGCATGCACTTAAACGGCCTTCAAGTTCACTCTTTGATCCTTCGATAACAACATCTTCTTTTGCTCTTTTATATAATATAAGTCTTTCTTCAATTTCATCCAATTCTTTAGCTTTTAAAGTTTTTTCAATATTTTGATTTCCAATGGCAGTACTAAGATTTTCCATTTCAATATTCATTTGACTGATTTCACTATTTAATTTCTCTATCTTTGCCAAAAGTTCATTTAATACATCATTGTTACTACAGTATTTATCGTTTTCATCAAGATATTCATTGAATACAACTTTGTCTTCTTGTAGTTTTTTAAATTGGTTTTCGTTTTGACTCTGCAATCTTTCATTCTTTGAAATACTCTCAACTAAGGTGTCAATTGAGCTCTGTATCTCCTTTTGCTCATATAACATCTTTTGAAGTTGCTCTGATGTATCCAGTTTTTTTTGATAAAGTTCATTTTCGTCTTTAATGGACCATCTAAAATCCTTCACTTGTTTAATAACATTGATATATTCCTCAGCAATCTGACTCGCAGCTTTTTTTTCCCTTCTCAACAATTTAATTTTCTTTTCAATCTTATCTGTATGGTTCTTTAATTCTTCTTTATCAAATCTAACTAAGGAAGGATTGCTCAATAAGCTTATAAAGTCGGTTTTAATCATTTTTTCTTTATCTGCATGACTAAATAAAGGCACAAGTTGACTAAGGTCAACCTCCACTACTAGATCATTGATAATTTCACGTTCTTTATCTGTAACAATTAAACCGTAAGGCAATAAAGGATTATTTGAAATAATCATATCTCTTTCCGAAGTAGACAATTCTCTGAGATACTGCTCGCCAGTGTAAACCTCCATATCATTCTCTTCTAATGCATTTATCAATGAAGTTGGTAAATAACTTATACCACCTTTTATCCCAGAAACCATTTTTATTAGCTCATTTATTTCCATTTCAGATATAGTAGCTTTATGCAACCATTCTTCATAATTATCGCGTAAAAATCTGATTATGGGTTCTTTATCAAATAAATTGAACCTATCCTGACAATACTTAGAAATACTTTCCAGCACTTTAGATTTTACCTTCTCATAATGAGTTATTTCATTTTCATTACTTAGTGCGTTCTTTTGTATTTCACTTATATCTAATTCAATGCTTGATAATCGCTCTTTTTCTTTTTCAACTTGTTTACTATCATTCTCAATACTCTCTTTAATTGTATTTTTCTTTGTCTCCAACTTCTTTAACCTGACTTTAAAATTAGATAAAACAGTTTTTATATCGTCTTCATTCAATACATCAAGTAATGGATTTCTAAACACAGCAATATTGAGGTCACCAAAAACTTTCTCTTCATATTTTAGAAAACTTTCTTTTCTAATCTCTAGACGGCCTTTCTCAGAGCTAAACTCACTTACCTCTTTGATCTTATTTGCAACTTCTTTAACGATTTCAGCTTTATGCTTCTCCAAGTTATTAACTAAATCTTCCAGTTCATTAATTTCAATTTTATTGAGTTCAATCTCTTCTAAATATAAACACTTTAAAGAATGTTCTATACGGTTTATTTCACCTAATAGCTGTTGTTGATTCTTTGTCGCATTTTCTAATAGCTGTTCATGTTCAGCCTTTTCCCTCCTTTTTTCTTCAAGCACTTTATACTCACGAGCTCCCTGCTGTAGTTTTAGGTCATATTTATGCTTCTCAATAACCGTATTAACCTCATCTAATGCTTCTTGCAAATCATTTAGCTCATATTTTAGTGCATCAATGTTGTCATTTATTAAATGAATCTCATAAGACTTCTCTTCCAAATTGATGTGCTTGATCTTACTCTTATTATCCTCTAAATCGTTATTTATCTGTTCTTCTTCAACTATCATCTTCTTCATAAACCTAGCGAAAAATTGATATATTCCAGCTAACTCTTTTCTCTTTTTGTCTTCAGAATCTAATAACTCACATACATCTTTTGTTGCTTCATCTATTTTCCTGAGGTCGTCTTTAAATCTATCAATTTCAACATATTCTTGTATAAATGCTTCATTCTCTACTTCTGCAGCTGCTACTTGCACCATCATTTCCTCAAGTTTCTGATGATCTGACATTTTATCTTCTGTTGATTTATCAAGAACTTTCTCAATATATTTGATCACCCATTGCTCCATAACTTGTCTAGAGTTTCTACATTTGGCAAAAACCTCTGAAACACCATGCTCAGCTTGATTAATGCTAACCATTAGTTCTTTCCACTCATTTCTTGATATGCTATACATATTTAACCTACGTTCATATACCATTTGATCATCTTTTGTAGAATTATAATAGTTGATTTCAAACTTACCTTTGTTTTCCTCATTTTGAATCAACATCTTTATGTCATTGTATCCAGCAACAACTACACCATTATTTTTCATTTCAGTTACTGGTATATTTTTGACGTCATATTTATTACCCTCTTCATAATGATGAGAAAATGTATAAAAACGAAGGTTCAGATTATCTTCGTCAGCATTTGGATTATAATTTTTACTTGATGAAATACCAATTCCTGTCAACAAAAATCCAGCTCCATCATCAAGAAGCCATTCAATCATTATATATGCTGGATCTTTTTTTCCGATAAAAAAATCACTTATGGCTCTACCTAATAGTTTTGTTCTAGGTACAATTGGCTGTAGCATCGTCTGTACTAAAACAGATTTACCGCCACCGTTTGCAAGACTTAAAAGAGAGTTTTCACCATTATAAAAATTAAAGATTTCATCAACAATATGTCTATGATTGCTATTATAGGAAAAGTTTGTTATACGTATTCTATTTATTTTCGGCATTTTATAACTCTCCTCTCTCAAAAGCCCTATTTATGCTTGTTAGTCTGTCTGCATGAAGGTAATACTGTCGCATTAATGTATCTAACTTTGTTGTTGTTCTGATTTGCTCTTCTATTATATATGCTAACTTCTGTTCCTCTAGAATTTTGCATACTTTTTTTATGATATTATACTTTGTTTTCTGCTTCGTTTCATGATCAGTTAATAAGGCATTCCACAGCTTAACAGAAGATCGAATATTAATCATATACTCTTCTTCCAAATCATCCGCTTCCTCATCATTTAGCTCTTCTAACCTAGCAAAACGATCATCTAGTTTAGTTATCAAATGGTTTATTTGAATAAAATCAACTTTTTTCGGATCTCTGTTTGCTCCACTATAGAACTCATATAAAATGAACATTATAATATAGTAACCTAAATAGACATCCTTCTGAGTTGCATTGCTTCCAAAGTATTGTCTAAGATCTGCGGGCTTTTGTCCCAAAATGAAACCCTCCAATTTAGGAACAAGATAAACTGTATCATCAAAGTTAAGGAATTTACATTCGAATTCATCTTCAAATATTGCTAATACTTCCTGTACATCTATCTCAATAAAGGAACTATATAAATCAAAGTTCTCTTTTTTATTCAATTCACCATTTACGACCAGTTCTTTAAATATCTTTATTGCTGCTTTCATTGATTCCATTACTCTATCACCTCAAATAATAAGTCTGACATACTAACTTCTTCACGTACCCTCATCCCATCTTCTTCATATTCAATAACTTCTGTTATCTCTTTTTCATCTTTTGATATCCTAACAGCTCTTATTGTTGTGAGTCCTTCAATTTGATCTTCAATCTCTAATAGACACCTTTCTAGATTATAGTTCTCACTTAATCCCATAATTACTTTATTATGTCCAGAATAGAATTCTTCCAATTTTATTGTTTCAATGTCGAACAGTTTAAATGCTATACCAAACAAATGCCTATCCTGGCATAACTCTATGAAATCTTTTGGATAATCTACTTTCAAATTGTCAATAAGTTCACTTAACTTAATCTCTTTATGATTAATGATTTCTCTAAACAAGAGTTTTGTAATTCTTATATGCTTTTTACTAATAATCTTTAGACGTTGATTTTCTATTTCGTCCTCAAATTTTTCTGTGCTAATAAAGTGATCGTTATCTGTATCTGACTCTTTAAAAATCATTTGTTGGTTGTATATTTGATCAATACTCAACCTTTTTTTAATCTTAGGTAAAAACAGTGGATCAAAAAGAGCAATACATTTATCTAAAATATTTCCGTAGTTTTCTAATGGATTAAGAATACTTTCCTCTATATTGAACCTTTTAACAAAACTATATTCAAAGGACCGCTTTATGGTATCCATGTATAGCTCACTTAGGTTATATCTATTTAATATTAGATTTCTTTGTTCACTTATAGCAACACCAAGATTATGATTTATTTCACTAATTTCATGAAGTGCTTTCTCAAGTTTATCCTCCATTTGCTGACTATGCTTTAACTCCTCATTAATCTTTTCCCCAGCCTGAAGAGTCATTTTTTTAATGTCATTCATGGTTTCATATTCATCATCAAGCATACTATAGGTGCCTTTCAATAGTTGCTCGTATTTTTCTATATCTACATCATTAATATTCTGGCGGATGGATAGAATAAAGTTTTCCACTTCTGTCTTTTTTTGTCTAACATATGTAATAAGCTCAACACTTTGTCTGACTGCATTTGAAAATTTCTTTCGTTTCACATATTCTTTCAATTTTAGTTGCTCAATCGTTAATTGAATTTCTTCATCAACTTCTCTCGTTCTGAAGAGAAAATCATAGCCTTGATTTGTCAACATGTAGTTTAATTTCTTACTTCCATCTTCAATAACTATTTTATCTGTGATTAAGCGGATTGGAATCTCTTCACATCTATTTTTAGTATAGTTAAAGGCACTATATGTTCTGCTCTCACCATTATTCTGAAGAATATCTCTTACAATATATCCACTCAACTTCTTAACTTCCACTCTATTGAGCTTCATGTCATAGTGTTCCTTAAGTAGCACATCTACAAAGTCTTCAATATGACCAGAATCACATTCGTTGTTTTCTTCCAGGGTTTTTTCCATGATAAATAGAAGTACTGATACAATAACATTAGTAAGATCATTTCCCTGAAACAACCCTTCAAGTCTAGTATCTCTACCTTTCCGATTGACAATTGAATCTACAACGCCAATCCATTCCATTCGCCTTTCAAATTTATCCAAAAACTCTATCATATCAACTACTCTTTCCTATCTTTCTTTTAAAAATCCATAAGGTAGTATTTCCTGTGGAATATACTTACCTGTTTTAAGTATATCTTTCATCAGAATCACCTGGTCATCCGTAAAATAAGCAAAAAACTCTTTACCTTCACTTGGAAGTTGAAGTTCACTACACTCTGGTAACACACATTTTTTTGATTTATCTATCATATCAACATATGCCTCTTTTAATAACTTAATATTGAGGTTTGGATTAATCCTAACTACATTTTCAAAAATTCCAATACCTTCCATATCTAGGTCGCCAAAATAGTAATAATTCTGTACTTTATCTTGTTTATAATACGTCCTGGCAAATTCGGTTAAAGAATCCTTTTTTCTGGTAATTTTCTTACCTTCACCAAATATTATAGAATTGAAACGAATGCCATAAATTGACTCTTTATCATTATTCAATAACTTTCTAAACGTATACCAAGTGTCTTTGTTCTCTATAATCAAAATATTGATTTGACCTTCTCTGTTATTTGCCTCAATTAAATGTTCAAAAAAAGGCTCTGGTGTATGATACATGTTTAAAAACTCTTCAAGTTTTTCATTATAAGTGAATACAGATTTACAGCTTGAATCCAATCTGATTAATTTCTCTTTGTCAAAAATCTGGAATGATCTTTCGTTAATTGAAGCAGGCTCTTCAATAAGAGCTTTATTCGTCCTAATAAATAAATCAATAGTTCGAATTTTATCTCTTTCGTCGGTGTAGCGGGAATTATTGCCCAGGTACCCTTCGATATTGAATACTGGATGTAATCTTTTTATTTCATCATTATAATCTTCAGTCTCTTTCACAACTTTCAGAACCTGATACCGTTTATAAAGAGTAGGTTTAAGACCATTAGGTCCAGACCTTTTAATTGGTTCTATTATATTATCATCGATTAATTGCTTCATTACCTTGAAGTAATCATCATATGTACCTTCAAATATTGATCTCAAGACCTTTTCTTTTACTCGCTTGCCTTGAAAGTTATCACGAATACGTTCTGCATACTTTTTAAACTCCATTTCCTACAGCCTTCCTCAAACAATAATTTTTTTTCTTATTTATTACCCTTTAGATTAAGGTTCCTTAACTAAAAAATTAGCTCTTTGCATTATCGACTAGTTCCATACCATAATTCCTCGTATTTGAACTAATCATCAGCCCAATACCTACAACTCCCAAACCGACTTTTCCAGTCTTAAGTCAACTGTTGTTGCATACTGAGGTTAGATAATGTACTTGATAACTCTGGTGATATATTTCTTTGATTCAAGGTGACCTGTTCAAAGAATTTACCATCTTTCCCTGATAGAGTAGGTATTAGTCCATCTTGTCCATCTTTCTTAGTTGAATATGTCAGGACCAATTCACCTTTCTCATATAGTTCTCTCGCCGTACCAGACATATTTACATCGAATACTTGCTCTGGCTTTATACTTTCTAAAAAGTCTATAAAAGCAGGTGATTTTGCAATCGGTTCTTTAGCTTTTTTCATAAGAACATTTTGTGATTTCTCACATAACATAACTTAAATCCGAATCTTCTAAGTCATAAAGTGCATCATCTAATATATCCATATCCATTGACCGAATTTCAACTATATCATTCATAATCTATTCCCTCCAAAAACTCCGAAGCCTTTCCATAACTACTAACAAAAGCCTGTTTTTGTGCTCTAGTCAAAGCCACATACAACAAACACTTTTCAGCAGTCAAAGCTTCATCTTTAGCCACATCATCTGCTCCATTAATCACTGAAGTTAATGGTACTATTCGATGATTAACTGCAGCAATAAACACATATTGGAACTCAAGTCCTTTAACCCTATGCATAGTAGCTACACGAATACCTTTAATCGACCTATCATCAATCTTACTTCTCTTTATCTCAAACGTTCTATATCCTGCTGATGTAAGCTGTGCAATATAATCATCTAACAGTTTATGAGTACGTGTAACAATACATATATCTTTTAAGTCTACACCTGCATCTTCTAATTTCTTAATTTCGTTTATTATAAATTCTAGTTCCTCATTTGCACTTCCAAGATTTGCTACAACCGGTGCTGTACCATGTGTTAATGATTGGCAAACTCTGCCATCATCATAGCCTTCATCCAAATCATCAAATGGCAACCCTTTTAATAGAGCAAAAGCAAATTTTCTTGTTTCCTCTGTAGTACGATAATTTATCTTTAGCCTTGAAGCTCTACCACGAATATTAATTCCGACACGTGATAAAACAGCTTTATTTTTATAGATCCTCTGATGAGCATCACCAACAATAAATATATCGTTTTTGCGTTCTTCACCAGCTAGCGTTCTTAAAAAACGATATGCATTAGAGCTAAAGTCTTGTCCTTCGTCAACAATGATTGATTTATATCTCAATCCTGTAGTATTTTTATCTAAGACCTTTTTACATTCATACATTGCCATGTCAACATCACGTATTTTCTGGTCTTTCATTATATTCAAATATTCTTCGAAGACATTCCAGATTTGAAGTTTTTGACGTCTTCCAATTCTCGTTCCTCTACCTATTCTTGATGCTTTAACAAATTTTTCTTTTGTATAAGCTTCATGTTCCGCAACAACCTTAGACCACTCTTCTTTAAAAAAACCAATCGATAATCCTAAATCTTCCCCTGATTGTGAAATAGCATCATTCCAGATTTCTTCTAACTTGTCTCCATACACAATTCGATATGTATAACCATTTTCTCTTAGAAATTGAATGACCCATTGATCTAGATTAATAACTTCTATTCTCCTTTGTTCTTCAACAGAACATATTTTACGGAGATTTTCTTTAATATCACTAGCAAGATTTGCCGTGAAGGTTGTAAACAGAATCTTTTCCTTATCTTTAAGTTTCATAGTAAGTTGTTTTGCTCTATGCATTGCAACAACAGTTTTACCTGTTCCCGCACCACCTAAGACCCTTGCAGGTCCATTGTACGTTTTTATAACAAGTTTTTTCTGTGTAGGATGTAAAAAAATCCTCCATTTTTCTAATGGGGCTGCCATCATATTTCTAAGCTCTTCTTCTCCCTCAACTACAACGAAACTACGTTGGTTATTTTCACTTTCTAAAGCTTGAGCAAAGTCATCTTCTGCACTTTCTGTAGCTCCAAATAAGTCTATTACTTCTTCAAATGGTATGTCATTCAATACCCATTCCAAAGCTTCATAAGCATCTTTAGGAATGCTTGCTTTAGCACCATAAAACTCTTCCGCTTTAGCAAATGATCTAAGTAAAATTATCTGTTCTTCTGGAACTCCTAGTTTTAATAATTGTTCATCAGTAAGCTTGCTAAATAAACTGTCCTGAACGACTTTGTTAACCAAAACTTCTTGCCTTATTTCAAATACTTGTATACTTCCTGTTTCTTTATTAATTTCACATTTTTTTCTTCTAGCCCATGTGTAAGCTTCATCATGATGATCTACCCATAGTAAAAGAAAAACACCTGTCTCTTCTTGCCTAACAACTATCCCTCTATATGTCTGGTCAATTCGGACTGAATGCATTTTTTTATCTATTGCATCATGAACCTTCTCGTAATTAATGCCAGGGGATGTAGGATTATTTCGGAATTTATTAATGAACTCTGTAACCTTCCCTTGTATCGGCCTTTGCAATTTTGCAAAAGCATCAAAAAAATCTTGTGATATTGCTACAATATATTCACCCATTATTCAGTCCCTCCTTTAAAAAGTTCAGTATCTATTTCTTGATCTATAGTAATAATTTTCCAACCATCAGCCTCAAATACATCTTTTGATTCCAACTGATATTCAAGAAGCAATGCAATTTTTTTTATTACCCAAACCATTTCACATTCTGCAATTACTGCACCTTTTGAATCGACAATTTCATAACCAACAGTTGTTGGTGCTTGTACACCTAACTCAATTAGTTTTCTAGCAAATGTAATAGCTTCATCATCAATTATTTCCTCTATTACAAGTTCCCACTCTCCATTATCAATAACTTCATGTGTTTCATCAATTTCATTTACAACATACGTCAACTCATCATAGATTCCTCTTTCCAATCCTGTTGTCGTAACTCCAACGAACTCTGGTAGAAATTGCATAAAGTTAAAGAATTGCCAAAATCCATTCCATTCAGCTTCATACTTATCAGTTCTATTGTCTAATTTATCATCTAAGACAGCGCAGACTGTAGCCATTGCTTTAGTACCATTAGCCCTCATATCTGAAATTTTAATACCTGATAACATTTTTAGATGAGAATTTGAGTTTCTAGGTGCCCATGATCCAAATGCTGATTTCATATATTTAAAGTCATCATTTATATTATAAAAATCTTTTGTGAATCTTAAAAAATCATATAACCAATTATTAAAGGATATCTCCGTTTTCATCTCTCTAAGATTCAATAAAGAGATACTATATGCACATGAATGAACTATAAACAATCTCTCTGCATCGTCTAAGCTAAGATAATTAAATAGCAAATGTATCTGAAGTTTCATTCTATCAGGTGTTAACTCTAATGCTTTCTCATTTTCTATAATAGGCTTATATGCCTTTAGGCCTGGCATAGTAGATATATCAAGTGCATTTGAGAAATAATCCCCTTGTTCCTCAAAAACTGATTGAACATCTTTATAACTAAGAGACCACACCCTAAACTTACCAGTCCTTCTTACGGCTTCCCTTCGTAATGAATCCTCTGCAACACTATTTTTATGAAAACTAAATCCATCTGTATAAATTGCAACAGGATTTTGATCACCGTTTACTTTCTTTGGCCACAAAACAAAATCTGCTCTTGTTCTTAAAGAAGAACCATACTGTTCCATTTCTACCTGTGGTTCAATCTCCCAAATATTGCCATTAATACTTAGTCTATAACCTTCCTTTTCGTTAACTAATTCTTTGTTAATGGTTAGTTCTGGGAAGTATTTCTTTGATACCTCAAAAGCTTCAACAAATCTTCGTTCTAACTCACTTTCAAACAAGTCATTAACCGGTACATTGGCTAACTTTTCTATCTCCTCAATATTATCCTTACCACTAAGAATTTGCTTCAACATACGGATTGCTTCACTACGTGAGATTTTACCAATATTGTTACTTTGTCTATATGCATATAGACAATGATAACAACCATCTTTTTGATCATCAAAACGGCAAGAACACTGCTCCATAACAGCTAAAGTTTTTTCAAATATCTCTACTAAAGAATTCTCATTTTGTAATAATTGCTTAAGGTATCCTGTACCACCCGGTACTGAATCATATATTACAAGATATTGTTTTCTGTAAGCAGCATTTGGTACTGGCACTTCACTTAAACAGGCTCTCAAATGATCTACATTACCGAAATACTGTTGCATACCAAGCATAAACGCAGCTGTAAAAGACTCTTGTCGAACATTAGTCGCATCCATAGTTGTAGCAGGTATTAATATTCTTAGAGCTTCAGTTTGAAATTCCCTGTAAAGGAATAAACAGTCTTCAATTGGATTATCTAAAGCTGATTGTGCCTGATTTGCCCTACAGAATTTTGTATGTTTCTCTTTTCCTTTTTTTGGCTGAATGGTGCCGCAATGTTTACAAACTTTGAACCCTTTACGCACTTCTTCATTTCCAGCAACAGTCATCTTCTCACCACTTAATTCACGTTCACCATAGTTGATTTCTCTTAAAGTAGCTTTTTTTACAAATTCGTAACCAAATTGGAATTCATCATTATTCATACTATACGCTTTATTAATATCGTTAGCTTCATCAACATCCACTAGAAGTTGTTTAACATAAAATACAGATGAGCGATCATCGCTATCATCACCTATTAAGCTCTTAGTATAGTCCATATTTGAGTAAACCATCTGAACTTTAAGCATAGTTTTCACTTGGCCAACATCTGCCCACCCAATACTTCCACATTGTGGACATGATGCTGTGTTCTTACCAGTTTCTTCAATTTGAACATGTGAACAAGACGGACACAGCCGCCATTTCGCTGTCTTTGAAGTACTTAAATCAATCTGATTGATCTCAAGTTTTCTTCCATCTACATAGAAGTTATTCAACGGAGCAAACTCACTTATTGCTGATGAAGCAGATCTGTTATATTCATAAACCATCTTTTTATATTTTCTTTTGTTACTCTCTGCTTCTATTTGCTCTGTTTCACGTCTAAGCAATACTGCTTTTAATATAATTCCAGATTCTGGAAATGCGTAGTTCGGTAGTAAACCTTCATCTGAAAGAAAGTTGAAGACAGACTTTTTATTAATGCTTTTAACTACATTAGACAATGCATATCGCTCACTTTTTAAATCTTTAATCTCTTTATCATATGAGCTGTCCTTTGGTTTGCCTTCTAACTCCTTGATTAATATATTCAATTGCTTAATACTAGCGGATAAAGCATCTCTTTGTTCCTTTAGTCCTTTAAATGCTTCATATATTTTCAAGTATATCGGACTCTCTTTAAAACTATCACCTATAGCAAACTTATCAAGTTCTTCTTTAGCAGTATCGTCTAAGTCTTCCGTAAACATTTGTTTGAAGGTTCTTTGAAGACTAGACAAATTGTTTTGCACGTACTTTAAGAAGTTAAAAGGGAATCTTTCTTCTGACCGCTCTTCTATTTTCGATATGCACATATTTATTTTCTTAGGTATCGCATCCTCAGGTACACCTTTTTTCACCCAACAATCCATACAATAAGCAACGAATTGTCTTTCAAGAACCGCTGATGCCCTCAAGAAAATCTTAGGTGGCTCAACATTACCAGCCATCATTTCCATTGGATCAGCAAAGAAAACAAATCATGTGGTCTTGCATTTGCCAACGAGAATATAAGTGCATTTCCATCTTTTCTGCCTGCCCGACCTGCACGTTGTAAAAATTGTGCCTGCCCCGGTGGAATGCTACACATAATTACCGATGATAAATCACCAATATCAATACCCATTTCTAAAGTAGGTGTACAAGAAAGTACATTAGTATCCCACGGTTTTGCATCCTCACTTTTTCGTTTGAAAACACGTTCTAACTCTTCTCGATCATCCCGCTCTAAAAGCCCTGTATGCTCTTTTGCAGAAACTCGTACCGCTTTTCCTGTACTGAAAAATCTCCCATAATATCCAAGTCCTGCATCATGATTCACATTTATTGTTCCATCACATTTTCTTCTAGGACATCTAAAATCATCCCAGTATTTTGCATTATTAGTTGCAACTGAAATAGATTGACCACATTGATCACATGTTAATTGGGTAACTTCTGATGTAATGTATACACTCTTCTTATTAATTGTCCATACATTATATTTACCTTCATATATTTGCTTAATCAATATTTCTCTCTTCTCAAGCTCTTCAACAATTACTTTCACAATCTCTGAATATAAAGCTTCACTTTGCAATACCTCTAGAGAGCAATTCTCAATGGCATCAGTTAAAAGACCATCATCAAAGGTAACCATATTAAATACTTTCTTAGGTTTTCCACCAATAGGTTGATACAAGAACTTAGGTACATTTCTTCCATTTCTTTTGCCCGGCATCCACTTTTCACAGTCATTAGATATATGCCAATCTTCATTATTAAGGATCATCATATTGAATACATTATCTCTAAAAGCTCCATATAACCTCATTTGGTCTAGAAAAGTAACTACCATAGATTCAAACGTATGAATATCCGCAGTTCGAAAAGTATTTAATTCATTTGTGATTCTTTCCTGTACTACTTTAGCAGTTTCATTAATAGTTCCTTTATCATATTGAATAGATGAACAATTTGACTTTGGTAGGGTTCTTCCTATCTTACTTAAGATTCCGTATTCAAGCATAATCTCATATCTAAGCCTGTACTCAATATCTGTCATAAGTTTCTTTGCATCTTTATCAGTACCCAAAACTCCGTTACGTTTCATTTTTTCAAATGCTCGCATCCAAACCATATTAGGCGCAATGAAACGACTAACAAACTCTTCATCAGTATACTTAGTATGCCAATACTCAACAAACCCATTAGAAAAGTCAATTAATGAAAGACCATCTCCTCCATCCAATACATACTTTTGAATTGAATTTCTAATTCCGAATTTCCATGTTCTCGAGTTAAAGAAACCCGCTCTATATGCAGCATCCTGAACATTATCAGAGAATGTTAATGTCTTTTTGTCATCATTGAACTGGGAAACAAACATTTGAGAAATACCTGCACTTATAGCAGTAGCACTTCTTAGACCCATAATTGAAAGTCCTGTTTTACTACCACAGTGTGGGCAAGAAAATCCTCTCTTATTTTTACTCTTATCTGTCTTTCTAGGGAATACTACAGGTATATTCTGTTCACCACATTCCGAGCAAATATTATCCTTTTTACCATCCACATCAAGTTTAAGGCATGTAGGACAAAGCTTGGCTTCTACCATATTGTAAGGAACCACTTCATTCTCATATGGATACATTAAAACGACTTTTTCATCTGCATCAAAATAAGAGTTATAAAACGCTTCTAAACTACTCAACATTGTGTTACCACGTTCATTGATAATGCTTGCCCAGCCGGTTTCTCCACATTCTCTACAGTTAACAATTGGTAAATAATGTTTTGACTGTTCCTCATTGAGGTCTGAAGCAATAGCATATGTTATATTTTCATCTGAAACTTTCGCAAGTAATCGTGTTAACTCTTTCATCCATAAATGAACTTGTACCGTTAAGAACGGTCTAAGGTTTCCTGTAGTATTAGTCCTAGCATGTGAAACAAGAGCTATTAAAGCATCAATAGCTAGTCCTGCATCGGGTAGTTCTTTTAATTCCGGATATCTTACAATCAATGCTTCAACAACATCATTGGTTTGCGCATATTTTCCTGCGTATAAATCAAGTAGAGATTGCAAGGAGCTATGGTGCATCAATGCTTCCCCTAATTTTACTCTATCTTCATCTGAGGTAATATCGCCAAAGGAGTCGCTTATCCATGCACTAGATGCAGTTACTAGAAAATCATCTAACTCATCATCAGTAACTGAATTTGTTAGTTTCTCAATATCCTCTATGCTTGGGAACTTGAAATCTGTAATGTCATATCTATCAAAAAATTCATATGAGGACAATCGATCTTCTATTACAACCGAATCTACCTCAAATGTTTCACCAAAAATCTCTTTTGCATAACTTAAGATATTCTTAGAGCTATTCACGTCTCCCATTGTCGCCGAAGTACCTATACAGCACAAATATCCCGGTTGTATATATAGTCTTGACTTTAGTCTACGAAGAAGACAAGCAAGGTCTGTGCCTTGTGCTCCATCAAATGTATGCAACTCATCTACTGCTATGTACTTCAAGGTGTCAGGGTCATTATCTTTCCACAACTCAGCATCTTTAGGTCTAACAAGCAAATAATCCAACATCTTATAATTGGTTAGTAATATGTCCGGTGGCGAAGAAAGCATGGTTTCCTTATCTGTAATGACATGATCAATGCCCATTATTCTGTTTGCTGATTCTTCATGACCACCAACGTACATACCTACAGTTATATTATTCTTCAGCTTATCACTTTTATATACTGCCTCTGCAAGCCTTTTGGCTTGATCTGACGCTAGAGCGTTCATAGGATATATAACTAACGCCTTTATTCCACGCTCTCCTCGATGCTTATAACAGTACTCCAGTATCGGATAAGTGAAACACTCTGTTTTACCTGAACCAGTTCCAGTTGCGATTAAAGTAGATCTACCATCCTCACCAGCCAAACGATCAAATGCAATTTGCTGATGAACATATGGCTTGTATGGCATCTGAATCGATTCAAAGTTGTCCTGTTCTCTCTCTGAGACCCTAAAAGGCAGATGTACCGAAAAATATGGTTCATGAAATATAGACTCTTTTGTATCAAGAAGTCTTTTAATCGAACCTTTAAATACCGGTGTTGTCATCGGAAAGGTTGTTTCAATATAATCATTTAAACCTTCATGCAGTTGTTTTACTAATATTGATGGTAGCATAACGTTGTCCCCCAGTTATTAATTCAATTAGTCAACATCTTTAAACTTATCTTCAAAGAATTTCCATGCTATTTCATAATCTTTTTCACGATCGCATTTATTGAATGGTGCTACATATTCAACGGTTCTTTGAAGAGTTTCATCTGATATGGTTTGATCTTCTACTGTGACTTTCTTTTCTCCATTTTTCTTAAACTTTATTTCTTCAAACTCTTTTCTAGATAATCCTACTCCTACGAGACTTTTATCATTTGTAAAAACTATTGATCCATTCATATCATACCAAGTGTCTTCTTCATACTTTCTAAAAACAGGAAATTGCAATCTATAGACAGATTTCAGCTGATTCAATGTTAGTCCTAGTATCATTGAGCTTAATACATCGATTTCAACTAAAGCTTGTCTTCTTTCATAATCAGTTCGCAGAGAAAAATCTTTTCTCAAGTCTTTCTTTAGTATGTTGAATTTATTCACTAGTAGTACATCTGCCTTAGACCATGATTCATTTACAAATTTACTGTTATAAACCTCACTCCATAGTTCACTATAATTAGTGGTCAGACAATTTAACATTAATGCACGTACTATTAAAGAATCTCTCTGTCTTCCTTTTGGTAATGGCAATTTACCTGCTGTTGCTTCTAAAAAGTTACTTTTTCCTGTAATTCTTACAATATAATCAAATGGTATAGATGAAAACAAAGCATTTACATATACCATTGTCTTATTATCCTTAAATGCCATGCCAAATATCCCATTAATATGACTTGTTTTAGGTGGAATAATAGCACTCATTAAAGTTCTTGATTGATTAAGCCCTAGCATCTTTCTTGTTACAAGTCTATACTCATCGATATACTTCTTTCCCCATTTTGTAACAGGTGAGTCTTCATAATATTTAGCATGGTTAATATCTATAGTATAATTTGCTCTTTGAATATAGTTTTCCGGTATCACACTAAGATTGATTCTATCATAATCAGCTTTTTGGACACATATAGCCCTTGGAGTTTTAAATAGTGGATTACAAATAGATATATACGGTCCAGAATAAACTATATTAACAAGATTATCATAAAATCCAACTTGTTTATGAATAATGCCTTTTTTTTGAGCATTGGTTTCGTCCAATAATTGTGTCATATATACATCATCCCCAAAGCAGTCTATGGTAAAGTAATGCTTAGAAAATTGTGTAATAATCTTTATAAAATTCTTTGTGTAAATAGAAGGAATCTTTGTACCTTTAGCATTACTTTCATCATCAAATACTTTTGCTATTGCTTTCAAACTATTCCTATCAAACTTTATAATCCTCTCTCTATGTCCTTTAATATTCCACTTACCATTAATATCCTTGATTTCTGGTATTTCTTCACTATCATTTGAAGAGTCAAACGAATCATCGATTGTCGAAGGATAATATAATCCAAATATGGATTTAAACTCATTTCTTCTTTTGTTAGAATATATATTAAGGCTATATATTGTTGTATCACTTACCTCATTAAACAATAGTTTCTCATTAATAAACTGAAAATGCATTTCCATCCTACTCAAGATTTCTTTTCTTAGGTTACTTCCTTTTGGATCATCAAACACTCCATCTGGATGGATAAAAGAAAATACACCATCTGAGTTAGTAAACTGCCATGCTTGAGGAAGAAAACATTTATATAAATTTGTTTGCTGTCCGCTTAATATTCTATAATTCTGCGGAGCTTTAATAAATGTTTGGATTGAGTTCATAGACTCATATTCTCTTAAGTACATATTCAGCACTTCTTCATTTTCAAATAATTTTTCACGCTCATCTTTAACTCTACTTGCATTGTAATTCTTAACAGCAAAGCTAGGCTCTATCTCTGACAATATACCTTGTTCTCTCCAAGTCATTTTTATCCAAGGAGGATTACCAATTATTAAATCAAATCCACCTCTATCTGAAAATATATCAGCAAATTCAAGTTCCCAGTGAAAAAAGCGATGCTCTTTTGAAATTTCTTTTGTGATCTTCAACCGTTCTTCATTATTGCACAGCTGTTCCAGATCTACTTTTCCCAAGTCTGAATCATATGAGAATATATTGCTACCCATATATTTGTTTGATAACTCTTGGGCCATTTCTTCAAGAGGTGTCGGAAATAATGTCAATTGCCCACTACCTAATTGTTTATCTACAGAAACAATTCCACCTTCTAGAATAAGGGACATATCAAAAATAAATTGACTTCTATTTGGTAAGTATTCTGCTTTATCAATTGGCCAAAACCAGAGAGAACACCAATAATCCATTGCAAACTTTAATCTTGCATAAGGTCCTGCATTTTGCTGGTCTTGAGACCTGTATATATTATTATAAATCCAATCTTTTTCTCTTATTGTCGTCTTTGACTCAGTTATATCACTTTTCATACCGTAAATATTGATTAAATCAGAGGTTTTATTCTCAATTTCTTTCCTAAATTGTATCTGCTTTTTCCATAGTGTATCAATAACTCTTGAAATCTTAAGAAGTGACTCCACTTCATACTCATCATATGGCCTTATAAAATCCTTTCTCCATTTATTTATCTTTTCAATCTCCGGTTTCCATCTTTTTTTATAACTTTATCGGTGTAATTTGCCATACCATTGTCGCCCATTAAGAAATGGTATACATGTTTCTTCTGCATTCTGCTGCCACTAGATTTTATACTTATAGGCTCTTTATTAAACCATCTTAAATTACTTTGAGTCACAAATAAGTCCTCAGTTCTATAGAATTGTCTTCTTGCACCAATAATAGAATTTCCATTTACTAATTGCGTTCCAAACCAAGGTACAAATCCGCCCTTAAAAATAGTATTTAGCCACAAAGATACTTCCGCAAGTTCAACAGCTATTGGATTCAAGTCGATACCATAGACATTTCTATCAGCAATATACATTTTTACCTGCTGCAACCTTTGAAAATGCTCATCAAAAGGTATTACTTCTCTCAGTTCTTTTTGCTTTCTCTCTATATATTCTTCAGCTAATTGATTAATTGTTTCATTCAAAAAGGCAGCACTCCCCATCGCCGGTTCACATACTGTTAACTTAAGAAGTTCATCTGCTGTTTTTCCCTCTAATAGTTCTTTAAGAGAATATTTCACTAACGTTTTAGTTAAAACTTCTGGTGTATAGTATGATGCAGATTTCTCACGTTCCCTACCTGCTAAACGATAAATAAAAGTACCCTTTTCATACGTTCTTAACTTACCTTTGTTTTCACCACTTGTATATCTAACGCGTTCTGTTTCTTCGTGATAATTTATCAACTCATGTTCTTCCACAAAGTATCCAACATCTAATTCATCAAATGTATCTTTCGCACGTTTGACTTCAAAAAGTGTTTTTTCTGCGATAAAACCTCGATAAGAGAGTAGTGCTTCATAGACTGCCCCCATTTGGTTAATACCAAGAGTTGAATATGAGATTCGACCTCTACGTTCTTTTCTCTTCCCAGTAGCTCTACTAAGACTCATATTGTCAATAATTTTTAGCATAACAGAATTACGAAGTTTTGATTCAGTGATCATCTTCGTATATTCCGGATCAAATATGTGGGCTTTTAATGGTTCAATGACGAACACATCATGAACCGAATCAGATCCTGATAATTCTTTAAGTTTATCTTCATCATCAGGATATCCATCATAAATAAGTTCATAAAGCTTTGCTAATGTTTGATGCAAATAATAACCATTTCCGACTTCATCAATTTCCTCACTAATATTCTCTGAAATATCTCTTAAACTCTCTAAAGAATATCCTTTCAAGTAGGCATGAGTATTCATCGGAGCATACCCTAATTCAGGTCTTGATTCAATAAACAACACAAATAGCATACGATACATATATCTCAAACATTCAACTGTTAGTTGACTAGCATCAACTGGTTCTGCATCAAAATCCCTACCTAATCTGTGCTTCATGTCATACAGCACTTCATTTCCCAGTAGTTCTATACTCGATCTTAATGCATACTTTAAGTTTTGTGAAACACCTGCAGAATGTTTATGTGAGTTTTCATCTAAAGTATCAAGTAGTGCAGAACCTTCATTAGGACACAGACTCTCTCTATGTAAAAGTACTGACATAGCTTGGAGAGTAGTCTCTTCACGCCTGCTGAAGATCTCTTTCAAATCAAATTCAAGATATCGCTTTTCATTCCACTTATTACGATCAATCAACGCAATACTATTTATTCCGAATACAATAATCCATCTAGGTGCTTCTTCACCTGCAAATAATGCCTTAGTGATTAAGTCTTCACAGTTAATTGAAGAATCAAACGACTGTGATTTAGGATCAAAACACTTACTTTGTAATAGAGATTCATCATCTTCCGAATAGGCAAACATCACCCATAACAGTGGTGCACCATTAGGTTTAGTCATCTCTAGATAAACTGGTAACGGTTCATCATTACTACCAATTATTTCAGGCTCATTTGCCTCCGGATAATCTAATGACGCAAGAAATGAATCCGCCAAGTCAGCTATCATAGTAATTGCATTACTGCTCTTCTTATTTTTTTGATAGTCATTACTTACAGCATAATAGATCTTTGAACACTCATTTTTTAAGTATGACCAAGGTGTTCTAAACTCCTCAATCTCTTTTGACGTATTCTTCCATTTGGTTATTGTCTCTTTTGCATTTTCTTCAAATATTGATGCAAAATAATGATTTGAATAATATTCGTTTCGATTATTAATTCCTCTTAAATCCATCATAATTTACACCCCCACCACCACAGCAACAATCCTAATATAAGGACTATCTTCTATTTCAAGTGTATCATGAACCCAATTAACATACTTATTAAAGAGCTCATCAACATGTCTTTCTTGTTCACTCTTTTTTCTATCGCTTTCAAAAAGAGACAACTGATAACTCATGTGCTTATCTTTCAGGTTTTCAAGTTTATCTAGTTCACTGTAAATCTTAGGATTCATGTCATTTTCATAGTCCTCATAACATTTCCTAAGTACTTTCTTAGCCTCATTAACAGCTTGCGAAATACCATTTTCTGCTTTACTTTTTATTTCATCAGTAATCGTATTCTTATTGGCTAACTTAGAGATACTTAACCCAGTCATATTTACAATCTGATTCATTGATAATACCTCTATAAACTCACCATCGCTATATCTAAGACCAAACCATTCATCAACAACTGGTGTTGATTTTCTATTTGGTATTGTTCCGGCAGCAATGTATATTAAATCACTTTTTTCAAGCTTCGACTCAACTCCTAATAGAGGTGCTTCTCCTCTTCCATAAAGCAACCCAGATTTGTCATTTATCCAACTAAAGATAGGATGAATAGGCCACAAATATTGTGTCGATGGCCATGCTGCTTCACTAAGGGAGTTCTGCATACTCCGTTTCATTTCATCCATACAGAACTCTTTGTCAGAACTCAATTGGATATGCTCGTTCTTATGCATTGTTTCATCCGGAACTAATGCCTTCATTCTACGTTTAAGATCTGAAGATAATTTTACCTCAACTCCTGTAACCGTCTGCAGACGTTTCACCTGTGCTTCTTTATCATTATTCAAATATGTTAAAGCATCAAAAACGTAATCCACATCAGTGAATAGTGTTTCTTCATCATTCCTACTTATCTTCACCTCTTCATCCATTGCATCTTGCATAAGCATTTCAAATAAGTCCAGTCCCTCATCACCCTGATCAAGTTCAGTACTAAACGCATCAGCCTCCATATTTGACTCAATGGCTTGAGCTACTTTCAACTCTTCTTCTTCAATATCAAACTTACCAAATAGTAAAGTGGGATCACCAATATTTTTAAAGGCTTGTTCTTCTTTTTCAATAAGAATTTCTATGATTCTCATATCACCTTTAATCTCTTCAACATCACTTTGAGTAAGCATATATCTTATATCCGGCTTTTCTTGCTGTCCATATCTATCAATCCTCCCGTTCCTTTGCTGGAATACCATCAAAGACCAAGGTATATCAAAGTGGATTAATCTATGAGATAAGTAATGTAAGTTAATACCTTCTGATGCAACATCAGATGCTACCAAAATGCGTATAGGGGAATCTTCTCTTCCAAAATCATCAACGATTTCCTGTTGCTTTATATCTGTCATTCCACCATATAGAACTTGAACAACACTGTCTTTTAACTTCAAATCTTTCTTTAAATTCTCTGCCACATAACGCATTGTTTCAATTCTCTCTGTAAAAATGACAACTCTATCATCTGCTCTCTTTGGAGACCAGTCATAATCTTTATCTTTTAGTAAGTCGACAAGTTTTTGATACTTGGAAAACTTACTTGGAGTGATATCAAGTAAAGCCGCTTTCAAGTTTTCTAGCAGCTTTATATCTTTTATCTCATGATTATCATATTTTTTTCTTAGTCTTCCAAGTCTCGAATCTATACTCTTAATACATGCAGCAGGACTTGAAAATAGTGATTTCTCCAGACTAGTCTTAAAAAGAGTTCCGGAGTAATTATTCTTCGCTATATCCATATCAAGCTTCATGTCTGCAAAAACTCCAAAAGCATATTCTTCTTGACTTGAAGCATTAACCTTCTCTAAGTGGACTTCTCTTTCTTTAAATGCACCTTGTACTTGGTCTTTTACATCTTTCTTAAATCTTCTAACACATAACCCCTTAATGTCTTCAGGTCCATAGTTTGATGGATCAGCAATTGCTGTTGGATCAAGCATGTTCATAAGTGATGCAAAGCTTTCACTACGACCATCATGAGGCGTTGCTGAAAGCATAATCATAGTATCTGATCTTTCTGCCAATAGATCTGCTAATTTGGCACGTTGTGCTTGCTTCTTACCTCTTTTGGCTACATTATGTGCTTCATCAATAACAATAATATCCCACCACGCATTTTCAAGATGTGTACGATATTCTATATCTCGTTTAATCGTATCAATTGAAACAATGGTCTTATCATAATAGAAAAACGGGTTATGATTTGACGGTAATTCTGCTCTAACTTTTTGAATCTTTTTTGAGTCCAGTCTAACAAGGGGTATTGTAAAACGATTCCACATTTCCTTCTGGAACTGAGTCATCATACTCTTTACAGTAACAACAAGAATTCTCTTACCCTTACCTCTAGCTATCAGTTCAGACATTAAAATTCCTGCCTCTAGTGTCTTACCAAGTCCAACAGTATCTGCAATAAGAATACGTTGTCTTGGGCGATTTAAAGACATCTGTGCAGGTTCTAATTGAAAGTTCATGTAATCCATAGCTGCTTTACTACCGATATGCAAAGAAGAGTCAGTAGGTATTTTTTGTCTCCACTGACTTTCAATGTACAATTTTGATCTTTTAAAGAACGATGAATCATCAACTACTAATTTCACATTTGCTGGATCTACTACTTCAATTTCTTCAAGATCAGTTAAAAAAATGCTTTCATAGTCTTTTACAAGTGTTGATATACCAATACAGTACAGTGACTTATTGCCAAGGCTATTGGTTTCTACTTTTTTTATAATCCATTCTTCATCTCTAATAATAACCCTCATTCCAGGTGCATAATCTATCATTGTTATTCCCCTTATCTATTTCTCTTCTTTTATCACTTCAACTATATCTTCAAATTGACAATCTAGAACTGAACATAACTTCAAAAGCACGTCCATTGAAACTGTCTCATTCTTCTTCAATTTTGTAAATGTTGCTGGGCTAATTTTAGCTGCTTTTCTCACTTGTACGTTGGCCATATCTTTGTCAATAATCAGTTTCCATAATCTCTTGTAGCTTACACCCATAACACACCTCTTTGCTTTTCTTATTGGAATAAATTCACTCCACTTAATTATAGCACTATGAGTTATTAAAACAACAAAAATCGTTCAGATTCTCAAAATTATTCATAAATATTTAATAGAATGATTCAGTATACCTATAATGCTTTTTATTTATCAATATTATATAATTCAAGGGGTGAAAACTTGTCATCGACCCCCATGACAATATATTAAAAAAGCCATTTTTCACCTTGTTAAACAACTCTTTTATCAAGGTATCTTCCCTATTTTTATCAGTGCTGCTTTTCACAATAATATTTTTTTCTTTAACAACAACATTATCAGTTCTTGCTGTTTCTTTAGCCATCTACCGGTGACTCTTCATCTGTTTCTATCTGAACTTGTGAACGATCTCCTTCAATACGATTTCCTCTGCTTGTATCTTGATCATCTCTCTGTGCCTGTAGGTCTGATATGTGTCCATCGGATTTGGTATCAGATTTTTCTTCAACATCTCTTCCTGAAGGACTTCCATCTTGTCCCACGCTTCCTTGTTCACTTGATGCATGATCTCCATCAATGTTCCCTCTGTCAGCATCTGATTGTATCTGTTCGGATGTTCTTCTTTCAGATAATTCAATGCCATCTGCCCGTACTTCCCTAGTGGTTTCTGATCGTGTTCCTTCTCCTGTGACAGCTGAATCATTGGATGATTGACATGTCTCTCTTTCTTGTAATTGATTGCTACTGGCATCATGTATTTCTTCACTCCTTTGCGCTTTCTTAATGGCTTTAATATCTTTTTCAAGTTCTCTTAAAATAATTTAAGCTAAACTGCTTACTGTATTTCCTAGTCTAAGGGTTAATGCCTTAGAACTAAAGTCTTCAATCACACTAAATGGATTAGGATTAGTTAATATTGGCTCTTCGATACCACAACGGATAGATGTCATATATTCGATACTATCCATAATCATTTGATCAATACAGTTAATGACACCATCAAGTGGTCGCTCAGCAATACTACTTTTCTTAATATCTCTTTCAATACCTTTCTTGTAATCATCACGACATTGAAGGACCGCATTTTAAGAATTCTCCTAAAGAGAAAGAATGTAACAATTACTGAATTAAGTAATCGATTAGAGACTTCAAATCAGAACATGGCAAACAAGCATAAGCGTGATAACTTTTCCACGAATGAACTAAATGAGATTGCTGAAGTATTAAATTGTGAATTTGAGGGATTTTTTGTTGATAAGGAGGGGAATAGAATATGATTAATGAACATTGTATAAGAGATGGAATAGATTTTACAAGTTATAACAAATCAGCTTCTGATATCATTATAAATGAAGAACAGCAATGATTTATATCATGAGTTTAATCAATACTCAAAATATTACTTTACTGCTGCAGAGAAAATAGCCATCCACCTCGTCAATGACATTAGTCAAACTGGTGACATTGCAACTTAGGATACTTGGTTTTTTGCACTTACTTACCTCTATAGACAAAGTATAGAGTTATCTTTAAAAGCTACACTAATTAAGTATAATGTTCCACTTACAGAAATCATTTCATTAATGCGTCATGATTTATCAATAGGCTTTAGCCTACTCGATCCGCAAATCAGTTCTTCTGATAGACTTAATCCAAACTATATTTGGTTAAAAAATTATCTGTAAAACATCACTGACATCGATAGAGAATCTGATATGTTCAGATATCCTTTTAACAATAAAATGGAGGTGTTTTTTAAAGAGCAAAAACACTATGACTATATAGCAATATACAAAATGCTGAAAGAGCTAGATTATCATGAATAACATCTTTAGATGAAAAAGCATTACATGATTTCTCGACTACATACAACCACCCTCCTCTTATGCTAATTGAAGGTGGACATTACTATTAACAAGCTGTTGTAGGTTATAAATTTTCACATCAAGATTTTTTATCCATATATAAAAGCTTACACAGAAGCCGCAAACTATTTATTGACATTAATGAACCAGTCTGCAGAATGTAAATGCCTTATCTTACCAATGTGTTATTTATTTAGAAATTCAATTGATCTTGAGTTAAAGAGAAATATATATTTACATAGCCACTTAAATAGTCAAGAATATGATTTACTAAAATACAAACATAAACTTCTTAAACTATGGAAAGTAGCACTACCAACAATTGATGAATATTCTAATGCCCCCGATGATGATACAACAATTGAACATTGTAATAAATATATTGAGCAATTAAATAATTGGGATGGGTGTTCAAGTACATTTAGATATCCCATAAACAAAATTGGAGACTTTTTCTTCAAAAGAGAACGAAGATATAATTATAATAATGTTGGTCAATGCTTTAATGATATTAATTATTTCTTTTCATGTGTGGAAATGCAATTAGATTACAACTTAGATATCAAGATGGAAATGGAAGCTGAATATCGTTCTTATTATAATTATTGATTCCAATCCAGAGAATTTGATTTTTATATTAGTTGAGAAAGCATCAAAGAAAATAACTGACTATAGTGTTTTGGCAAATAATTCGAAACATAATATCACGATAATAACCCCTATAACCCCGTATTTATGCCAAATACCCTTGATTTTTTGTCAGTCATTTGTTAGTCACGCAATATCAAAAAACCCCACAAACTCAGTAAAATCAAGGGTTTGCGGGGTTAAGTTTACTACTCCCACTCAATAGTCGCTGGTGGCTTACTCGTAATATCATACACAATTCTATTAACAAAACCTACTTCATTCACAATTCTAGTTGACATCTTCTCAAGGACATCATATGGAATACGTGCCCAGTCCGCTGTCATACCATCAATACTTGTTACGCCCCTAAGTGCAATCGTATAATGATAAGTACGCTCGTCACCCATAACACCAACTGATTTGGAGTTAGTAAGCACAGCGAAGTATTGCCAGATTTCTTTATCAAGACCTGCATTTTTTACTTCTTCTCTAAAAATGTAATCAGCATCTTGTAAGATTGCTATTTTATCTCTTGTAATATCACCGATGATTCTAATAGCAAGTCCTGGACCAGGGAATGGTTGACGACTCACTAAGAACTCAGGAATATCAATGGCACGGCCAACATCTCTAACTTCATCTTTGAAAAGATCTCTTAATGGTTCGATAATCTCTTTGAAATCAACGTGGTCAGGAAGTCCTCCAACATTGTGGTGACTCTTAATCACGGCTGCGTTCTTTGTACCACTTTCAATAACATCTGGGTAGATTGTCCCTTGAACTAAGTAATCAACTGTTCCTATTTTTTTAGCTTCTGCTTCGAATACACGAATGAACTCTTCACCGATAATCTTACGCTTTGTCTCAGGATCACTTACGCCTTCAAGAGCATCAATAAATTGATCCTGTGCATTCACACGAATGAGGTTCATATCGAATTCTTTCTTGAAGATACGTTCAACATCGTCACCTTCGTTTTTACGAAGTAAGCCATGGTCAACAAAGATACATGTTAATTGTTTGCCGACTGCTCTATGAATAAGTACAGCTGCTACAGATGAATCTACCCCACCTGATAGCGCACATAGTACTTTTTTATCGCCAATTTTCTCACGTAATAATTTGATTTGCTCCTGTGCAAAATCATCCATTACCCAATCGCCTGAGCAACCGCATACTTTGAATAAGAAATTTTGAATCATTTTTGTTCCTTCTGGTGTATGAACAACTTCTGGGTGGAATTGAACAGCATATAATTTCTGGTCTGCATTAGCCATTGCAGCTACTGGACATGTCTTCGTCGTTGCAATAATATCAAATCCAACTGGTGGCTTGCTGATGTAGTATGTGTGACTCATCCAACAGACGGATTCTTTCTCCACATTTTCAAATAATAGGCTGCTATCATCTACTGTTAAATCTGTTTTACCATACTCTCTATGATCCGCTTTTTCAACTTGTCCTTCAAGAACATGACCCATTAATTGTGAACCATAACAGATACCTAAGATTGGAATACCACTTTCAAATAGTTCTTTTTCAACCATTGGTGCATCTTCTTCATAAACAACACTTGGTCCACCTGTAAAGATGATACCTTTAGGATTTTTTTCTTTCAATTCCCCAATAGGTGTATCATAAGGCATTACTTCACAGTATACATTGGCTTCTCGGACACGTCTTGCTATCAATTGGTTATATTGGCCACCAAAATCCAACACAATGACTAATTCATGCTTCATAGATGTTTTCCTCCTAAAATCATTCACATATATAATTAGTGTTTACATATTTATCATTATTTATAAAATAATACATTAGAGTACCGACCACTGTCAAACCTTTTTTGTATTTTCTCTAAAAGCTTCTATAAAAGGTTATATTTATTAGGTAATTTGTGCAGTTTTATGAGTCTAAAAGAAAGGACTGTCCCTCATACTATAGCCATTACATGATAATGGCCCCACAAGTAATTGTAGGCAGTACTTAGAAACAGTCTCCTATTTTACGCTATGACTTTGTTTGCTTGCATGGACAAAGTCCATTAAGTGCGGAAAAATTTATTTTCAACTAATGCTATTAACTTTTAATACTACCTGCTGTTACACTCTCTATAATGTGCTTCTGAGCAAAGAAGTATAAGATAATAACGGGTATAATACCAAGTGTTAATCCAGCTAAGGCTAAGTGCCATTGCTTCGTATACTCACCAAAGAAATAGAAGATCCTTAGTGGTATTGTATGGGTCTTTTCTGTATTAATACTTAAGGATGGTAAGAGGTAGTCATTCCAAATCCATACCATGTTAAGCAACGCAACCGTAATGGAGATCGGCTTAAGTATTGGGAAAATAATGTGTATATAAGTTTGCATACTATTACACCCATCAATCGTAGCCGCCTCATCAAGACTTCGTGGAATACTCTTAATAAAGCCATGGTATAAAAATATGGATAAACTGGATCCAAATCCAAGATACATAAAGATAATACCCGGTATATTTAACAGATTTAGATTACCCATAAAACGAACAAGTGGTAACATAACTGCTTGGAAAGGAATTAACATGGCTGCAATGAAAGTATAGAGAATAATATTGGCGATCTTATTATTGGTTCTTTGAATCATCCATGCTGCCATGGAAGCAAATATAACGATTACCAAAATACCGACCATCGTAATGGTAAAGGAATTTAAAAATACGTGTATAAAATCAAGATCTTTCCAAGCTTTGATATAATTATCGAAATTCAATGTTTTTGGAAGGCTCAATGTACTCATGAAAAGTTCTTTTTTCGTTTTAAATGAATTTGTTAAAATAATATAAAATGGTGATAGAAAGAGTAATCCAATAATAATACCAATCAGCGTTATCATTATTTTTTTAAGTCGCATTACATCTCCACCTCCCCTTTCTTAGATATATACACTTGTATAAGTGAGATACAAGCTACAATAACGAAGAGAATAATGGCTTTTGCTTGTGCCTGACCCATGTTGTTGAATTTGAATGCTGTATTATAGATGTTGAGGGCAAGCATTTGAGTCTTATTCTGTGGACCTCCACCTGTTAAGGAAAGGTTCTGGTCATATAATTTAAATGCATTGGATAATGTTAAGAATAAGCAAACTGTAAATCCAGGACGTATGAGTGGCAATATGATATGACGAAGCTTTGCCAGTCCACTAGCACCATCAATCTCAGACGCTTCAATTAAGGACTTTGGTATATTCTGAAGAGCAGCAATATAGATAATCATTATATAACCTGACATCTGCCAAGTCATTAGAATAATCAACCCCCAGAACCCTGTTTCTTGGTTAGTTAACCAACCAAATAGCCATGTAAATCCTGTGGCTTCTCCAATGGTTGCAAACGCTTTAACAAATATGAATTGCCATATAAAACCGAGAATTAATCCACCAATTAAGTTAGGCATGAAAAAGACAGTTCTCAAGATATTCTGTAATCTAAACTTTCTAGTTACTAATATAGCAAGCCCAAAGCCTACTAGATTTATAATGATTACGGAAGCTACTGTAAATACTAAAGTAAATATAAATGCATCTCTAAATAGTGCATCTGTAAACATTGTTTTATAATTCTCTAACCCAATAAAAGATATATTGGATTTAATACCATTCCAATCTGTAAACGAGTAATAAATACCCATTAGAAACGGTATGATTACTGTAACTGTGAATGCTATAAAACTCGGTGCTATAAATCCATAAAAAGCTATTTTACTACGTTTCACATGATTACCTCCTATACAAATATGTTTCCCTGCTGCATCATAATGTGTAGCATTTAATGATATCTAATAAACCTATACTCTTACTATATCCATTCTATATGACTAAATCAATATAAAATTCTAATATATATTAAGTAAATCCAAACTATATAATATGTTTCATACAACTGTATCGTTAATAATAATCATTTAAAAACTGGATATCCATTCTTAAATCATTATTATTCCACAAAGCTTCATTATCATACAAACCCTCTACACACATGAAGGTTATATTTTATTCTCTCTAAGTGTTGTATGAATTTTTCCACCCTTACTATGACTTTGCCCTTGCACTCAAGTAAAGTCATGGTGCAAAATATATAAAAGAGCAGAAAACAGCTTGTTGTTAGCTACAACTATATAATATTAGATGTCATGACCCGTCTTTATGGCTATAGAAAAGTGTGCATAAGCACACTTTTCTTAATTACTTATATGAAATAACTCATTGTTGGTTAATCTATATCACTAATTATTTTCTAGCTTCAGCCCAAGTTGTTTTAGCATTTTCAACTAATTGTTCCCAAGTTAAGTCGCCTGCTAAGTACCCTTGCATGTCAGCACCTAATCTATCCATTCCCCAACCTGATGGATATCCCATGAATACCCAAGGCATTGTTTTTCCTTCGTTAGAGAATCTTAAGATATCTTTTGCTAATGGATCTGAAGGTTGTAATTCATCACCTTCGTAACCTTTGAAAGCAGGAATGAATTTAAAATCATTGATAATTCTCTTCTTACCTTCTTCTGAAGTGTATAACCAATTTAAGAAATCTTTTGCTGCTGCTTTTTCATCATCACTCTTGTTGCTGTTAACTGCCCAGTAACTTGGAATACCAACTGGAATAGCGTCTTCTGCAACACCTTCTAATGGTAAAGGTAATAAGCCGATGTTTCCAGCTACCTCTTCATCGATACCAGCAATACTTCCGTATGCCCAGTTACCTTGTTGGATCAATGCAACTCTACCAAGTGAGAACATTTCTTCTACTTGTGTTGAATAGTCAACTGCATTAAGAGAACTCTTCTTACCGTCTGGTGTATAAGCATAATCTGCTTGTAAATCAACTAATTTTTTCCACGCATCTGCATGAGGCAATGTGATTTCTTTTGCTTCATAAGCTTCTTTTACATTAGCGAATTCGTTAGCAAATTGAATATTTGAAAGATGTAAACCCGTTACCCAAGTTTCTTTTGCTGGGAAAGCAAATACTGCTTTAAGTCCTAATTCTTCCTTCATACCATCCATTTTCTTAACTGCTTCTTCAAGTGCTGCATAACTTGTAATTGTCATTGGGTCAATACCAGCTTTTTCAAAAATAGCTTTGTTGTAGATAAGACCATAACCTTCTTGGTTAAATGGTAATCCAACAATTCTATCATCTAAAGAAACAGCGTCTAAAGTTCCAGCAAATGCACTGTCAACCCATGGCTCTTTAGATAAATCTTCTAATTTTTCTTCCCAATCATATGCATCTTGTAATCCACCAATGTTGTAGATTGCTGGCTCTTTTCCTGATGCAAATCTAGCTTTTAAAGCTGCACCGTAATCGTCTCCACCACCAACAGTTTGAACATTAATTGTTACGTTAGGATTTTCTTTTGTATAAGCCTCAGTAGCTGCTTCAAGAGCATCCTTTGCTTCTACTTTAAATTGGAATATGTCAACAGTTACTTTTGGTTTTTCTTCTGGTTTTTCTTCTGAATCTTTATTATCTGTTTGACTTGTATCAGGTGTAGTCGTATCAGGTTTTTCTGTATCATCATTTTTCTTAGTGCCACAAGCTGTCAATAAAAATACAACCGTTAAAACCAATGCTAAAGATTTAAAAAATTTGTTTTTCATTTTCATTTTTACCCCTTTTCTTTTAGCGCAATCGCTTGCGCATGTCATATAAAAGTTAATTATAGGCTTACCCATAATCTTCAAAAGTATACTTTTTCGTTTCAGTACCTTTTTCTTATGTAAAAATAGTTTTGTAATAATCATCAAATAAAGTATATTATCTTACATAACTTATGATTAGTTCCATCATAAAGTTCTATGGAATTACTTCACTTGATTTATGCAACCGTTTGCGTCACAATTGCAGTATATCATGTTCATTATAAATTGTCAACAAAAAACTGAGGCTTAACTAGGCTTTTAATTATTAACTGTCCACAAATGTTGTTATATGAGAAGCTTGACATGCATTGCACTTGCTTTTATCCCTTTTGTACGCTATAATGTTTGTACAAAATGAATGAAAAAGGAAGTGTACTAATGCCAGTAACAATCAAAGATGTTGCTAGTCGTGCAAACGTTTCCCCCTCAACTGTATCCCGTGTTATCTCAAATAACTCTAGGATCAGTGATGCTACCAAGGAACGTGTTCGTGCTGCAATGTCAGAATTGAATTACCAACCAAATCTAATTGCACGTAGTCTGACGAACCAATCAACGCGTACAATTGGACTTCTATTACCTGGTTCAGATGCGGACCTATTACTTAATCCATTCTTCGTTCAAGCCATGCGTGGCATTAGCGCTTATGCTAAGAAAAAAGGCTATTACATTCTTTTTACCCATACGGATAGAGAAGAAGATGAGGTGGATGTATTAACCGATTTGGTTGGTAGCAAATGGGTAGACGGCATTATATTAACAACGGTTAAAGATAATGATAAGAGCATTGCTTTCTTAAAAGAAAAGAACCATCCTTTTGTTGTTATCGGTCGCCCAGACGACGAAAAACATACCTTTTGGGTCGATAATGATAACGTTAATGCCATGTTTGATGTTGTCGATATGCTTATTAAAAAGGGCAAAAAGAATATTGGTTTCATCGGTGGTTCTCATGAATTCAAAGTGACAAAGTACCGTTTATTAGGCTATCTAAAAGCCTTAAAATCAAATAACATTGAAGTAGATCTTAATCTTATTTATGAAAAAGATTATACAGAAGAAGCTGCATATCAAGCAACTTTGGATATATTAAATCATAAAACACCTGATGCTGTTGTCACAACAGATGACTTAATCGCTTTTGGTGTCCAACGGGCTCTTCACGAAAAGGATCTTAATCAGGTCTCATTAGTAGGCTTCAATAATACATCGTTATCACAATATAAAACACCAAGTATAACCTCTGTTGATATTAATGCTGAAAAACTAGGTATGTTTGCTACCAAACTTCTTATATCCCAAATTGAAAAGGAACCAATCGACACGAATAATTATATTATCAATACAAAATTAATCGAACGGGATTCAACAAAATAAAAAACGCGTATCAAAACTCTATCCTATAAACCCTAATAAGGATTTGGCTAAAGTTTTGATACGCGTTATTTTATATTGTAATGGGTTGATCTTTTTTCAAATCATAATCTTGATTATATACAGTAATAGGCAGTAATTCACCATCTTCTAAGTAGATGGTTATCTGTTTCCCTACAATCACTTTTATTAAACAATCTCTAAATACAACTCTAAAAGAATATTCTTGCCATACTTTTGGTAAGAATGGTGCAAGATGAAGTTTATTATCTATTACCTTAAGCCCACCAAAACCATGCACAACAGACATCCATGTTCCAGCCATGCTTGTGATGTGAAGCCCATCTTCTGTATCGTTGTTATAATTATCAAGGTCAAGCCTTGATGTTCTTAAGTACATCTCATGAGCTTTGTCCTCGTAACCTAATTGACTAGCTATAATCCCATAGATGCAAGGTGATAAAGATGATTCATGAACCGTTCTTGGTTCATAGAAATCAAAGTTCCGTTTAATGGTATCTAAATCATAACGCTCGTTAAAGAAGTATATGCCTTGTAACACATCAGCTTGTTTAATAAAGCAAGATCTTAAGATTCTATCCCATGACCATTTTTGATTAAGTGGTAAGTTAGCTTGATCTAATTCTTTTACAAGAATCTGTTCTTTGTCCATATAACCATCTTGCTGAGCGAAAACACCTTCATCTTCTATATATGGATAATACATTTTCTTGATAATGTCTTTCCACTTGGTTATTTCATGGTCCTGTACTCCAAGTCGCTGAATTGTTTCCTTATAGATCGTCTGATGCTCCTCTTTTAGATAAGAAAGGGCTTCTATTGTATATTCCAATGTCCAAGATGCAATGGTGTTCGTGTACCAGTTATTGTTCACATTGTTATCATATTCATTAGGTCCAGTTACCCCAAGAATCATATACTTATCTTTACGTGGATTGTAATTCACACGATCTGCCCAGAAACGACTAATCTCAACTAATACATCTGTTCCATATTCAGCTAAATAGCCTTTATCCCCTGTATAATTAATATAATTATAAATGGCATAAGCTATTGCACCATTTCTATGAATTTCTTCGAAAGTAATTTCCCATTCATTATGACACTCTTCACCATTCATGGTAACCATTGGATAAAGTGCACCTTTTAATCCTAGCTTTGCGGCATTTTCTTTTGCTTTTTCTAAGTGATTATACCGATATACAAGTAAATTTCTAGCAATATCACTCGATGCTGTACTTAAGTAGAATGGCACACAATAAGCTTCTGTATCCCAATAAGTACTACCACCATATTTCTCACCTGTAAAACCTTTGGGTCCAATATTCAACCTTTGGTCTTCGCCTGTATATGTCTGATTCAGGTGGAAGATATTAAAACGAATACCTTGTTGCGCTTCGGTGTCACCTGTTATGGTAATATCGTTCTTTTGCCACTTCTCTTCCCATGCAGCTATATGTGCATCTAATAACACGTCATAACCGGATCTATGCGCCCGATTAACCGCTTCTGTTGCTTTCATTCCCAAATGATTATTGTCATAATCTCTGTTAGAAACTGAAGAAAAATACTTCATAAGGGTTAGTTGCTCATTTTTTTCAACAACTTTTTCCACTGTGTAGCCTACGTAATTATCTTTAGCAATCTTCTGTGCGTCATGACACGCTACTTTTTCTCCATTGCTTAAAACATCATAGGTCATGGCACATGTTAATTGAAAACCTAATTTTTTTGTTCTCATAGTTAAGAAACAACTGTTATCATCAACCTTTTTTTCTACTTCTTCCCAGAAAAATTCATCATAATTAGAATCCTCATTGACAACCTTACCATCCAGATAAGGCGTTAATTTAATCGTTGATGTATAGTTTAACGGTGTAACTGAATATGCAATTGCACCTAATTCTGAATCTGCCATACTTAAAAATCTTTTACTCGTAATCTGCGTTTTATGATTATTTTTATCTGTAGCAACAAAACTTCTTTCTAAATAGCCATGCTGCATGTTTAATACACGCTTAAAATCAGTTACTTCACACTTTGCTAAGTCAAGTTCTAACCCATCAATAATGACGTCAATACCAATAACATTAATGCCATTGAGTACTTTTGCAAACCATTCTGGATAACCATTTTTCCACCATCCAACTTTGGTCTTATCTGGGTAGTAGATACCCGCATAGTATGTTCCTCGTAGACTATCACCTGAGTATGCCTCTTCAAAATTGCCACGCATACCCATGTGCCCATTACCAAGGCTCATTGCGCTTTCTGCTACGCGATTATAGTCAGGGTCAAATCCATCTTCTATAATAAGCCATTCATCGTTTTTAAAATATTCTTTCACGCGTACTTCACCCACCTAATCAAATTACTTATTGTGCAAACGGTTGCGTCAATGTCTAAAATTATAGTATACTTTAACTATAAAATCAAGTATTATTTTATTTCTAGCATATCCAATTTGTAGGTATTCTATTGCCATATAAGTATTATATGTAATAGGAAAGCAATTGTCATCCTTGAATAACATTGTACTTTCCTATATTTATACGAATAGATTATTGTTCTATATGATGCATACGCTCCGATTATTCTGTACTGCTAGGTAAATGAATCGTAAAACGACTACCTTTACCTACATGACTGATTACTTCTATATGTCCTTTATATAATTCTACAATATGCTTTACAATAGATAGACCCAATCCAGTCCCTCCCATATTTCTAGAACGTCCTTTATCCACTCGATAAAATCGTTCGAAAAGTCTGGGAATATGCTCTTCTTCAATGCCTATTCCTGTATCCCATATGTCAATTTTTATCCCCTGTTCATCTTCACAGCATGTAATACCTACTTGACCTTTCTCTGTATATTTTATTGCATTATCTAAGAGATTAATAAAGAGTTGCTTAATTCGATCTCGATTACATCGATAAGTTACACCTTCTTTGACATCTGTAACAATCTTAATGTTCTTTTCCTTTATTTTCAGCTCCAGAATGTCTAAAACTTCTTCTATAATCTCCCCTATTTCATATACTGCTATATCTTTATCTTGGCCAGTGTTCTCAATAGCTGACAGAGATAATATATCTTGAATCAATAAGGATAAGCGTTCGGTCTCTATATCAATAATATCTAAAAAACGATTAGCAATCTTTTCATCACCTATAGCTCCATGTTTTAATGTGTCTACAAAACCTCTAATAGATGTTAGGGGTGTATTCAGTTCATGGGTTACATTGGATACAAAATCTTTTCGCATGGTCTCAAGCTTACGCATATCTGTAATGTCTTGTATTACCAGCAAAGTTCCCAATGTCCTACTGGCGCTTTTATGCTTATAGATAGGGTTGGCATAGACACGTACAGTCTTATCTTGTTTACCTGTAATAATGGTTTCATCAACAATATATTCTTGTTGTTCAATAGATTTTTCTAACACATGATAGATGGTTGTGTTACGCATCACTTCATAAATAGACTTATCGAGTAGTGAACCGTTAATTCCTAGTATCTCTTTGGTTTGCCCATTTGCGAGAAAAACATGATACTGTTCATCCACAGCAATCACACCATTAATCATACTGCTTAGAACTGCTTCAAACTCTTCATTTCGCTTCTTAAGTTTCCACATATTCATCTTCAATTTAATGGTCATCTCATTGAATGCATGGGCTAGTTTCCCTCGTTCATCATTATGTTTAATATAAATTTTATGATCATAATGGCCTTCAGATATACGCGTAGCTGCAGCCGTTAACTCTTTTAATGGCTCCATAAAACGCTTCGTCACAAGATAGGCAACGACGATGGCAATGATTGCTCCAATTAATATACCATATAATACATACTGTAGCATTTCCATAGCACTATTCCTTACGGTTGTTAGTGGAACAGATATACGCAGAACCCCATCAAAATTTACTAACTCAAGAGGCATAGCCGTATATAGATAATGCATACCTATGGTTTTACTATATCTGATACGCGTTACCTGTCTTCCCATAAGTGCTTCTGCTACTTCTTCTCTATAAGCATGATTATCCATTACGCGATAGTCTTTATCTGAATCAGCAACAACGTACCCACTCTTATCTATAATGGTTAACCTAACCTTGGCATGTTCAGCATATCGATCTGCAAAAGCCTGAAAATCAATCGATTGACTATCTGATTCTTTTCTAAGCAACTCTAATAGAAGGATACCTTGAACCTCTGTATTTTCTTTAATGGTTTCTTGAATATGTTCATTACCTTTTTGCCATGATACAATCATTGCAACAACCATGGTAACTGAAATAATGAATAAATATGTGGCCATGAGTTTTTTTTGCACCTTATCACATCCTTTGTCTGATCCTTAAGGCTATATACTTAGATTAGAACGTACTATCTACTTATATTTATAACCAACCCCTCTAACAGTTTTAATATGTTTCGGATTCTTATCATCTAACTCAATTTTCTTTCTAAGACTCCTTATATGAACATCAACGGTACGTGTTTCACCATAATAATCATAACCCCATATCTTTTCTAATAAATACTCTCGATCAAATACACGACCTTTATTACTAGCTAATAACGTTAATAACTCGAACTCCTTAAGTGGCAACTCCAAATACTCGCCTCTAATGATCACTTCGTGAGTGGATTTATTAATGGTTAATTCATCGATTTCCAAGATATCATCCTGCCCTGTTTCCCGAGAAATGTCTATCTCTTTCGTCCTTCGCATAACCGCTTTAATTCTTGCTAACATTTCATGTATACCAAAAGGTTTTCCAATATAATCATCAGCACCTAACTCAAGTCCTATCACTGTATCAAATTCTTTATTTTTAGCCGTAAGCATAACGACAGGTAATTGTCTTAATTCTTCAGATTGTCTTATATGACGTAGGACTTCTAATCCGTCTATACCAGGAAGCATCAAATCTAAAAGTACGAGATCCACATGTATTTGTTTTAATATCTCTAGAGCGCCTTCACCTGTATCAGCTTCAACAATCTGATAGCCGTTACTCTCAAGATTATAACGTAGTAATTCTAAAATATGGACTTCGTCATCTACAATCAGTATCTTTCCTTTGCTCACACAATACACCTCCACTATTCATTTCCCACATTCATGATCAACTCAATTATTAGTAAAAGTGACAATGTAAAATTTCTCTAATGGATATACACTATCCAAATTCAACTAAATACTTTTGACACCATTATCACTATTCATAGTATAACATAATTTTCCAAATCCATCATTATGCTCATTCAGTCTCAATAAGCTTTCTCTCTATACTAATAAATAATTGCTAAAAGCTTTAGCAATTATTTATTAGGTAAAAATTGATAATTATTTATATATGTTCTCCAGTCACTGTGAATATTATCCATTCTGCGATGTTCGTCGCATGGTCGCCCATACGTTCAAGGTATTTTACAATGAATAGAAAATCTGTACATTGTTTTACCATATCACCTTTGGTTGCCATAATGGACATAAGCTCTTCCACAATGGTATCAAAATAATCGTCAATACGGTCATCTCTGTCACACACATTTTTAGCAAGTTCTATATCCCTATTCACGCAACTATCAATTGTATCTTTAATCATCTTTTTAACTTCTTCAGCCATCTCTGGAATATGCACTAACGGCTTTACATATTTTTCATTTGCTAACTTAATGGTATACTCCGAGATATCGGTGCAGTGATCCCCTATACGCTCAAGATCTGTAATAATCTTAAGAACTGAAGCAATATCCCTCAGATCTGCAGCCATAGGTTGCTGTCTAACAATTAATAACAAACATTCCTTCTCTATCATTAATTCCATCTCGTCAATCTCATCATCTCGCTGGATTACCTCCATGGCAAGCAAGGCATCTTGTTTCTTAAGTGCTTTAATGGCATCGTCCAAAGACCGCTCTACGATAGCCTCCATTTTAATCAAATCCTGATGCAACTGCTTAAGCTTCTTCTCAAACGCATATCTTGCTGGCATCTACCTTCACCCTTTCAATATTCTTAAGATCACTCTCACAGTTATCATCCAAAACGACCTGTGATATAAGCCTCTGTTTTCTCATTAACGGGGTTACTAAATAACTTATCTGTTTCACCATACTCCAACAATTCTCCTAATAAGTAGAAAGCCGTTTTATCTGATATACGCGCTGCCTGTTGCATATTGTGCGTCACCATAATAATGGAGTAATCTTTCTTAAGTTCTGTAGCCAAATCTTCAATCTTTAATGTGGATATTGGATCAAGAGCTGATGTTGGTTCATCCATGAGTAAGACTTCTGGCTCAACTGCCAACGCTCTAGCAATACAAACTCTTTGTTGTTGTCCTCCTGATAATCCAAGAGCATTTCTCTTAAGACGGTCCTTAACTTCATCCCATATAGCCGCTCGTCGGAGGCTCTTCTCTACGATTTCATTTAGCATACTCTTTTTCTTAATGCCATGAACCCGTGGTCCATAAGCAATATTATCGTAGATACTCATCGGAAATGGATTGGGTTTTTGAAAAACCATTCCCACCCTTGAGCGTAGTTTGATGACATCTATATCACCATATATATCTTCATCATCCAACCGAATCGACCCATCCACTCGCACACCTTCTATAAGGTCATTCATACGATTAAGGGACCTTAGAAACGTTGATTTACCACAGCCAGACGGTCCAATAAGAGCTGTTATTTCATTTTTCTTGATGGTCATATCTATTTTTTTAAGGGCTTTAAAATCACCATAATAAAGGTCCAAATCCTTAACTTCAAATTTTATATTATCTTTCATTCTTCCACCTCTATTAAGGAAACGTTGAATATAACTTCATATAATCTATTTACAAAAGTCCCTAAGACACTGGACATTTTGCTAACAGAACATGGACTAATATTTAAGCCGTTCCCTAAGCATTCGCTTTATTTAGTTTCTTAGATACAAGCTTTGATAATGTATTTAGAACAAGTATTAATACAATAATAATGGTACCTATGGCACATGCCATACCGATATCCCCTTCTTCTTCCGCAATGGCATAAGCTTTTACTGTTAGTGTTGCTCCTGAGGATAAGAATCCATCTGGAATTTTTGCAATGGTACCTGCTGTCAATAAGAGAGCTGCTGATTCCCCTACAATTCTACCAATACTGAGGATAATAGCCACTACAATGCCTGATAAAGCATTCGGTAATACAACTTTTCGTATGGTTTGCAATTTACCTGCACCAAGTCCTAATGAACCCTCACGATAAGATTGTGGTATAGCTTTTAAAGATTCCTCTGTTTGGCGTACAATTACTGGTAGTAGTATGATGCTTAACGTCAGTGCACCTGCTAATACAGAGTAATCCATTTTTAAGTAAAGCACGAAAAAAATCATACCGAACAAACCATATATAATGGATGGTATACCAGCCAAGCTTTCTGTAGCAAATCGGATTAAACGTACTAACTTACCTGGTTTGGCATATTCTGTTAAATAAATAGCAGCACATATACCAATTGGGCATGCTACGGCTAAAGATAATAAAATAATCAGTATGGTGGTCATGAGCATAGGGTATATACCCCTACCTTTTCTTGTGACTTTTAATTGAATCTCGTTACCATCAAGACTATCTATCTCTACTAAGGTAGCCTCTAGACTCTGATTTGCAGTGGATTTATTGCCTATCTTTTTAATCAAATCGCCTTTTCCTAGTTTAAAAACTTTACCGCTTTTATCTCTTACTTCTCCAGCAGGAAACTCTGATGCTTTTCTAACGATAGCTGGATACGTACTGTCTTCATAATCTACTACTTCTAATTCAATACCTAATTTATTTTCACGATCCTTAAGAATGGGCATGGTCACATAGGATGTCTCTGAATCATAATTGGACGTGATAAAATCTAAGTTGATATGTCCAATACCGCTAATAACAACAAAACCAATAATCCATAATAAAATCCCAACTGTAAAGGCAGTAGCTAAACCAATAACGCCATACATCATTTTATCTTTTACGCGTCTATTCATTAGTAATCACCTGCCTTAGTTGTTATTTTATTCAAGATAAGATTTAAAACAATAATAAAGATAAACAAGACTACCCCTGTGGAAAAGAGTAACTCTTGATGCATACCAAAGGCATAACCCATTTCCATAGCAATGTTAGTGGTTAATGGTCGAATAGGATCCCATATACTGGTCGGCACGCCTGCTATTGGATTACCTGCAACGAGCATAACAGCCATTGTCTCACCAATAGCCCTACCAATACCCAGTACAACACCAGCCAATATGCCTGACTTCGCTGCTGGTATCACTACTTTAAAAATAGTCTGGATCTTAGATGCACCTAATCCATAAGATGCTTCCTTATAAGACCTAGGCACAGCCTTAATCGCACTCTCAGATATGGTGATTACAGTTGGTAATATCATAATAGCTAAAACCACAACCACAGCTAGTAAGGATTGTCCTTGAGCTCTTGGGGATACTTCCATAATCTTAGGTACAATAATACCTAATCCGAATACACCATAGATCACTGACGGAATACCTGCTAATAATTCAACAGCAGGTTGGATAATCCTCTTAACGCCCTTTGGTGCTATCTCAGCAATAAAAACTGCTGTAAAAATACCAACAGGTACACCAATAATTATTGCCCCAATGGTAGCCAGTAAAGATCCAGCTATCATATAAAAAATACCAAATAATGCTTGACTTAAGTCATCATTGGGTCGCCATTCCATACCTGTCAAGAAATCTATAAGAGAATAGGTTCCCTCTGAATTTCCTGAAAAGAAGGGCTGCAACCCCTTATAGAATACAAAGAAGGTAATAGCTGCAACACTGATGACAGCAATACAGGCATTAAGTAAAAACATTTTTCTAGCCACATACTCCAGTACTTGACGTTTTTTATCCACTCTCATGTCCCGCATAGTCCCTTGACTTTTTGTATCGTTCTTTGATTGTATTATATTAAAGTTAATATCCATATCAAGTTCTCCTCACCAAACTTTGATTGTCATCTTTATCTATAGCATTTAATCTAAACGCACTTATAGGGGCTGTCTCATAAAAGCAAATAATGTCAATGTCGTAGTAAAATATAAGAGGTTAAGCGTAAAGCGTAGCCATGGACGGCGAAGCGCAGACCCTCTAAACATGGACGTTTAGGGGTCTGAAAAGCTTAACCTCTTATATTTTGCAGAAACCTGTAGCCTACAATATTGCTTTTATGAGACAGCCCTTAAGCTAAAGGATTTTTATTTAATCTACTCGGATTCCGCCTTTTTCTTCTACAATATTTTGACCTTCACTGCTAAGTGTAAAATCCATGAATACCTTACTACCTTTTGTCATATTCTCACTTTTGTAAAGCATCAAGAAAGGTCTTGAGATACTGTAATCACCTGCAATCACATTATCTGATGTAGGTTCAACATCATCGATCTTCAAAGGTTTAATTGTATCATTAATGTAGGTAAAGGATACATAACCAATAGCTTTTGGATTCTTTGCCACTGTTGTTTGAACATTACCATTACCTTTTGCAATTAATGCATCTTTTGTTAATTCATTTTCAAAACCAACAATCTCTTCAAATGCACCTCTTGTACCAGAACCATCTTCTCTGGATACTACAACGATTTCTTCATCTTTGCCACCTACGCTACTCCAGTTTGTAATCTCACCTTTGTAAATAGCCATTACTTGATCCTTTGTTAGTGCTTCTATGGTATTATCAGGATGAGTGATAACGGCAACACCATCATAGGCGATAGCTACTTCTGTAAGGCCCCAGTCCTTTTCTTTTGTTTTTAAGTTACGTGATGCTGTACCAATCATTGTTACACCATCTTTTGCATTTTTAATACCATTGGATGATCCAATAGATTCATAGGTTACGTCTACATCTGGGTTAAGTGCCATGAATTCTTCTGCAAGAGCATTACCAATCTTCTCTACAGATGTTGAACCTGATATCGTTATAGAACCACTTATTTTTTCTTCTTTATCTACTTCTTTATCTACTTCTTTATTTGCTTCTGCTTTATTTGTATCTTCTTTATTTTGTACTGTATTAGTCTCACTACTTTTTTGGTCTTTGCTTGCTTCGGATTGTGTACTTTTACTTCCGCATCCACTAAAAGCAAGAATCATGATGATTGTTAACATTAATGCCATTATTTTTTTACTATTTTTCATTTCTAAATAGCCTCCCATTATCTTCTTTCATTATTTTCTCTTGTTGAGTACATATATAATGTACCATGGGCGTGTAAATGTAATATGAGGCCAATGTAAAGTCTATGTAAAGTTTAATATTATTAGATAAACCAAAAAAAGGCTACCATATTGGATGCCCTAGTTCTTAACTAGTGTGCTCATCCATTATGGTAGCCTACTTTTTAATACCTTTATCTACTGCACGCTATAGTTAGGTGCTTCTTTTGTTATTTGAATGTCATGTGGATGACTTTCTTTTAAAGATGCACTTGATATCTTCGTAAATCTTCCATTCTCTCTAAGTTCGTCCATGGATCCTGTTCCACAATAACCCATACCTGCACGGAGTCCACCAAGCATTTGGAAAATTGTATCTTCAACAGGTCCTTTATACGCTACACGTCCTTCTACACCTTCAGGTACTAATTTCTTAGCATCTTGTTGGAAGTAACGATCTTTACTACCTTTTTCCATTGCGCCTAATGACCCCATACCACGGTATACTTTGTATTTTCTACCTTGATATAACTCTGTGTCGCCAGGGCTCTCTTCACAACCTGCAAATAAGCTACCCATCATACATACATAGCCACCGGCTGCAATAGCTTTCACTACGTCTCCTGAGTACTTAATCCCTCCATCTGCAATAATTGGTACGCCGTACGCTTTAGCAGCTTCTGCACACTCATAGATAGCTGTCACTTGGGGAACCCCTACACCTGCTACAACACGTGTCGTACAGATAGAACCTGGACCTATACCAACCTTAACAGCATCAGCTCCTGCTTCAATAAGAGCCTTCGTTGCTGCACCTGTTGCTACATTACCAGCAATGACTTGTAATTCTGGATGTTTCTCTTTTACAGCTTTTACTGCGTTTAGAACACCTTCTGAGTGACCATGAGCAGTATCAATAACAATAACGTCAACACAAGCTTCTGCTAAAGCATCAATACGATTCATCATATCTGTCGTTACACCTACAGCTGCTCCAACAAGTAAACGTCCTTGACTGTCTTTTGCTGATTGGGGGTATTTAATTGCTTTTTCAATATCTTTTATGGTAATGAGACCAGATAGATTGCCATTTTCGTCTACAAGAGGAAGTTTTTCGATACGATGTCCTCCCATAATTTCTTTGGCTTCGTTAAGAGTTGTCCCAACTGGAGCAGTAATAAGATTTTTACTTGTCATAACTTCTTTAATTTTCTTATTAAAATCTGTTTCAAATCTAAGATCACGATTGGTTAGAATTCCTACTAATTTTTTTCCTTCTGTAATAGGTACACCAGAGATTCTGAATTTCGCCATTAATTCATTGGCTTCATACACATAGTGTTCTGGAGATAAGAAAAAAGGATCGGTAATAACACCGTTTTCTGAACGCTTTACTTTATCAACTTCATCTGCTTGTTGTAGGGTTGACATGTTCTTGTGAATGATACCAATACCACCTTGTCTAGCCATAGCTATAGCCATCCTAGATTCTGTTACGGTGTCCATTCCAGCACTCATAAATGGTATGTTTAACTGTATTTTCTTAGTCAACTGCGTTGATACGGTTACTTGATTTGGTAGCACTTTTGAATGTGCTGGTATTAATAAGACGTCATCAAATGTTATCCCTTCACTTACAATCTTATGCATTGTAAATTTCCTCACTTTCAATTTTCTTAGTTTATATTATTCCATATAAGATGAATGATATAATGCCCATGAATCCTATGGTTTAATCCTATTATTAAAGATTAGGAACATGGTCCCTAACCTCTATCATTATGTGTATATATATTTTGAGAGTGTAACAAAAATCACTCTGTTTGTCAACAGTAAATATCAATTTTTAATCAACTAATTAAATTTTATAAACTAAGATGCCATAACCTTCCTTGGAATATATTTTTTAATAGCTTTTAACATCTTCTCATTTGGTTCTAGAATAAGCTTTTCTCTTTTGCCATCTCTAACGACCATGGCTGCATATGTGTTTTCTTTCTTAATACCGCTACTGCAATCAACAATCTTCTGATAGTTGGATAATTCTCTTGCATGATCCTTACTATCAACTGGTGCCATGATTTCAAACTTACGCACATCAACGGTTATAAAACGCTTACGTTTATTTTTATTGAAAATCTTATCAATATCCAAATCACCACTTGTGAATACGTATTCAAACTCCACATTAAGACGTCTTATAAAAAAAACAGCTCCAAACATAACAACAAGTGCAATTGGCATGATAAACCCTACTAGAAATTTAATCATAGAACATATCAAGATAATGAATACTGCACCAAAAATAATGGCTGCTTTCAGTATATTGTCTTTTAGTGTATTCGTTTTTGCTACCAACTGCTCATTAAAAATATCACCCATATTTTTTCCTCCTAAGTTCTCTATATGGTAAAGTGTCAAAAGAAAATTTCTCTAATGACTAGACAATACTTTTGACACCATTACCTTATATGGATACACATCAACATATCCACTAATTATATACATTATATAACAATCAACTCTAGGATACAACACTAAAGCAAAAATCTATATTATTCGACATATAGAAATTTTTGGGTACTTTCTTAGTAATCTTTGTGTAAAATTACAACCAAGCAAAGCGACTTGGTCATGTCTTCCCAAGGGGAAGTCTAAGTGCGGAAGAAAAGTTCCATTAATTTAAAGATAGAACTTTTTTATAGCAAAAAAGAGGGCATATACAATACCCTCTTTAACAATCATCTAACTGATTACATCATGCCCATTCCTGGAGCTCCGCCCATTGGAGGCATAGCTGGCTCATCTTCTTTTACATCTGCTACAACAGATTCTGTTGTTAATAACGTTGAAGCCACTGATGTTGCATTTTGAAGTGCACTTCTTGTTACTTTCGTTGGGTCAATAATACCTGTCGCAACCATATCTACATACTCTTCTGTAAGAGCATCGAAACCAACTTTTTCTTCTGCTTCTTTTACTTTGTTAACGACTACTGAACCCTCAAGTCCTGCATTAATAACGATTTGACGAAGTGGTGATTCAAGTGCCTTAAGGATAATCTTAACACCTGTTTTCTCGTCACCCTCTAATTGCTCAAGCAGTTCAGCGACTTTCTTAGATGCGTGGATGTAAGACGCTCCACCACCAGCAACGATACCTTCTTCAACTGCTGCTCTTGTAGCTGCAAGAGCATCTTCCATACGAAGTTTCTTCTCTTGCATTTCTGTCTCTGTAGCTGCTCCTACTTTAATTACAGCAACACCACCAGCTAACTTCGCTAATCTTTCTTGAAGTTTTTCTTTATCAAACTCAGAAGTTGTTTCTTCCATCTGTGTTCTAATTTGAGCTACACGTGCATCGATATCTTCTTTTGCACCTGCACCATCAACAATAATTGTGTTTTCTTTTTGAACTTTTACAGATTTTGCTTGACCTAACATCTCCATTGTTGCTTCTTTTAAGTCAAGACCTACTTCTTCAGAAATCACTGTTCCACCTGTTAAAATAGCGATATCTTGAAGCATTGCTTTTCTTCTATCACCAAATCCTGGAGCTTTTACTGCCACTACATTGAATGTACCTCTTAAACGGTTAAGTACTAATGTAGCAAGTGCTTCACCTTCAACATCTTCAGCGATAATAAGTAATTTAGCACCTGATTGAATGATTTGCTCAAGAACAGGAAGAATTTCTTGGATATTACTGATTTTTTTATCTGTAATTAACACGTATGGGTTGTCAAGATCAGCAACCATTTTATCCATGTCTGTTGCCATGTATGGTGATAAGTAACCTCTATCAAATTGCATACCTTCTACAAGGTCAAGCTCAGTTTCCATGGATTTGGACTCTTCAATGGTAATAACACCATCATTTGATACTTTTTCCATAGCGTCGGCTATTAATTGACCAACTGCTTCATCACCAGCAGAGATTGCTGCAACTTTTGCAATTTGATCTTTTCCTGTTAATGTACTGCTTTCACTTTTAATTGCTTCAACAGCAGTAACCGTTGCAATCTTCATACCTCTTCGAAGAATGATTGGGTTAGCACCTGCTGCAATATTTTTGATTCCTTCTTGAATCATAGATTGTGCAAGTAAAGTTGCAGTTGTTGTTCCATCACCTGCTACATCATTTGTTTTTGTAGCAACCTCTTTCACAAGTTGTGCACCCATGTTTTCAAATGCATCTTCTAATTCAATCTCTTTTGCAATGGTTACACCGTCATTTGTAATAAGTGGTGTACCAAACTTTTTATCTAAAACAACATTTCTTCCTTTTGGTCCAAGTGTTACGCGTACTGTATTTGCTAACTGGTTAACGCCAGCTTCTAATGCTGCTCTTGCTTCTGCACCGAATTTTATTTCTTTAGCCATTATGTAGCCCTCCTTATATTTGATTAAATTTCCAATTTATTCTACAACTGCTAAGATATCATTTTGTTTTACAATGATGTAATCGTTATCCTCAAGCTTTACTTCTGTTCCTGCATATTTTGAATAGATAACTTTATCACCAACTTTTACTTCCATGACTACTTCTTTACCGTCTACAACGCCACCTGGTCCAACCGCTATAACTTCTGCTTCTTGTGGCTTCTCTTTTGCCCCGCTAGGTAATACGATACCTGATTTTGTCACTTGCTCAGCTTCTAATTGCTTTAAAACTACTCTGTCTCCTAAAGGTACTAATTTCATGTGTTTACCTCCTTATAATTAACTTATTTTTCCATTCATTTTTTATTTGTTAGCACTCTCTCGAATCGAGTGCTAATCTCAAGGTATATCTTATTAAAATAGGCCATTAAATGCAACTGTCAATTTTCTGCATAATCATGGATTAACTTGCATTAACTCTCGATTACTCTATAATGCTTACTATTTCTCCATTTTACTCTTTTTTCCATATGTTAACCTATCTGGTGCCACTATATATCTTAAGGGATAATCCCATAAGACTCTACATCAAGCCCTTCTATATTGTCACCACCGACGTTTCAAATTATTCACTCACGCATACTATTTTTTCTTTTTCCCAATCTGAAAATCTCTTGCATAATAGAAAAGATACTGTTGGGCAAATCCGGCTAAGTGTCCATACTCTTTTATAGCATAATCATGTATATGCGTTATTTTAGTATCTTTATTAAAATAGAAATATTCCATGACACGTTTTACCCATACATCTACAGGAAAAACTTCATAACGTCTTGCACCAAATAAAAGCACGCAATCAGCCACCTTCGGTCCTACCCCTTTTATTTTCATCAATTCCTTTTTTGCATCTTCAAGGGGCATATGCATCAAAGCCTTCATGCCCACTTCCCCATCTAAGATCTTCTTATAAGCATCAACAATATAAGGTGCACGAAAACCAACTTTAAGCCTTCTTAAATCTTCTTCTACTGCATGTGATAGTTGCTCTACTGTAGGAAAAGAAAAATACTTTACGCCATCAACAGTGCCTATGTACGTGCCATATGCATTTGATAAATCTTCAATAAGCTTCTTAATATGGGTTATATGCTTATTTTGGGAAATAATAAAGGAAACTAACGTCTCCCATATATCTTGCTGTAATAATCGAATCCCCGATTTCTCTGTTACAGCAAGATGAAGGTGATTATTCATCTTACCTAATTTGTGCTTAATCATCGTATAATCACGATCAAGATCAAAATAAGACCACCATATATGATGTAAATCTTCTTCAGTTGTATGATGAAATACAACTTCCTTAAGTGTCTGAGATACCTCTAAAATTCGACCATGGGCAATAATTCGATATCTTTTCTCTCCTATTTTATAGAAACGAAAACACTGGCCACATTCCAAGATATGTTCTATGTCAAAATCTGAGGCTCTATTAATAACTATATTACGCTTTTCTACCAAATATTCCATGATAATACCTCCTACTTATGGTTAATCAAATTTACTCTATCACTAAATTACCTCTTATGCTATACTCAATATATTCCATAAAGCAGTTATTTCACAAAACATAAAAATAACTGGATTTAGATACAAGACCCTATGTAAAGGCAGGTGAAAAGATGAAAGAAAATATATATACAATCCCCGTCATGGACGCTTTTAAAGAAACAAATGAATGTCCCTTCTGTTTTATGTATCATACTCTCGAAAAACAAGCAATGAATTTTGTCCTAGGTCCATCTTATATGGAAACCGATGTTCGAAAAAAAACCAATGAACTGGGCTTTTGCAAAGAACATCTTTCCAAATTATATGGACAAAAGAACCGCTTAGGTTTGGCTTTGATGCTACATAGCCATATGAATGTAACTAAAGATTCACTTGAAAAGTTGCTATCTAGTCCAATAAAAAAATCTAAAAAAAGCTTCCTTAAAAAAGAAGTTTCTGAGCAAAAATTGGCAGGTTATCTGAAAGAACAATCCACGAAATGCTATATCTGTGATAAAGTTCAAGATACATTCAATCGTTATATGGATACATTTTTTTATCTTTGGAAAAAGGACAAAGATTTTGTAGCGTTAGTGAAAAAATCAAATGGTTTCTGTCTCGAGCATTTTGCAGATCTTTATCAAGAAGCGCCAAGATATCTTAATGATACTACGCTAAGCAACTTCTTAGAAATCATTATTCCTATACAAATGGACAACATCCAACGTGTACAAGATGACCTGGACTGGTTCATTAAAAAATCTGATTATCGCTTTGCTGATAAACCATGGAAAGATTCCCGTGATGCCCTTATACGGTCTATGGTCAAATCAAACAGTCTCATGACTGATGAAGAATAATTTTCCTTACTAAAGTAAAATAGGCTGACTCATGAACTTTCACGAGGCGGCCTTTTTATGCTTTCATATTGTCTTGCTTTTGTGCTTGTTTGATGAGTTCTTTTACTTGCCTTGCTTTTTCTTTAAGCCGATTGTTACTAGCATTGGTAATGATTACTTTTGAAATCCACTTGGACGCTTCTGTTAGTTTTCCCAATCTTCGGGATAAGTCACCTATCAAATACATAACCGTTATTTCTTCCATGCCACATACTGGAAATGATTCACTTTCATAAGTAGCTATAAATCCTTCATAAGCTTTATCAATAAATTCAAGTTCATTTTTATGGCAATCTTCTATTATCGTTTGATTATAGCTAATTGATATCTTAGTTAGATCTTCAATATATGAACGATAAAGCCATGATATTTTTAAACATATATACGCTTTTTCACTTGCTTTTGACTTTTTTACAACAGCATTTAATAATGCTAGTTTATAGCGTTCTATAGCCATCTCAAATGTATACTCATCGGGATAAATTCTACCGCGATAATTATTTGATACATGGTTTTTAACCCATACTGATTGTGTTGGCGTGATTTTTTTGAAGAACCGATTAAGTGCTGTATAGCCACAGCTATTACATAAGATAACGTCATAAGCATAGGGAGTGATAATATCATATTTAGGTCGAAGGTCAGTATCTACTGATAGAAGTTTGGATTTACCTGCTCGTACAGATCTTGTAACAAAATACTCACCGCATACAGGACACATCACTTTTCGATCATATAGAATGTCTACGATTTTTAACTTTGGTGTTTCTTTAATGACAAAATTACCTCTTTTTTTCTCTACTTTTTTCTCTTGTTCATATAAATCCACATCTTTTACATCAAAACCTAATTTATCAAGTCCAGAAAATATATTACCCATTTAAATACACCTTTTTCTTGAGGTTTTATCAGCTTTTTTGATACAATGCCTTTTAATTATTGTTTATTTACCATATTTCTTTCATTTCATAATAACATAATCCACCCTATTTTCATAGACTTATTTATATCCAATTTGACATTTCTTAAGGGCATTCCTTTATTTATTTCCATACCCATATATAGTTATCGACAAAACTGAAAAATAGAATTATATGTTTATCAAAATTAAGCAAACTTTACCGATATTTTATGACCTTGAGAAAGGCAATGTCTAAATTAACGAAAATAAAGTAGGGAAACCTATTTCTAGGCTTCCCCCTTATCAAACCGCACGTGCCCTACTAAGGCATACGGCTTACCAACTGTAGTTTTTTTAATGCATGATTATGTTATGGCTAGTCCTTTGCTATATGCTATTATTTCTAGCCTTTCTTTTGTATAATATTCTATACCTTTTGCTTTTAGTTTCTCTATATACCTTTGTTTATTACGCTTATTCTTACCAGTCTGTTTTTCAATATATTTTTCTATTGGATATCCCCACATGTTATCATAATACAACCATCCAGCTGGAATCAGTTTTATTCTGCAGAAGTATTCTACATTCCATTTCAATTTTCTTGCCATTCCCTTTCTTACTGTTGGATGTTTGTGTATCATACAAACCCGCAATCTTTGTCTTGTATATGCATCTATCTTATGTAATTCTTTACTAAAGCTTTTTAGATAGCAATGGCTTTCTTGCCCATACTCTTTATTCTTTTCTACTGCTTTATAAGGGATTGAGTAATAGTTTACTTTTCCTCTTATTATGGGATTCACTTTCTTTATCCATTCTTCTTGACTCAAAGTTAGTGTTTTCCTTGTAGCATCTTTGATTTTCTTCTTAAAATCTTTAAAAGATTCTGCTGTTGGTTCTATCATAAAATACTTATAGTCACTATTTTTCTTTTTCCTCCAATGTTTAAAATCAAATCCAACAAACTTGAAATCATCTTTATTAAAGTCAACGAATCTTGTTTTATTAATTGCAACTTCTAATCCTAGACTTTCTATCACTCTTTTTGCAATTGCTCCAGCTCGTTGTATCTCTTCTTTTGTCTTTGCAAAAAGTAGAAAATCATCACAGTATCTTACAAACTTTATACCCGCTTTCTCTAGTTCCCAATCTAATTCATTCAAATATACATTTGATAAAAGTGGAGAAATGACGCCACCCTGAGGGCTTCCAGAGTTTGTTTCCATGTACTTCCCTTCCTCCATATATCCAGTTTTTAACCATGCCCATATCATATCTAGCACAGTCCCATCAGCAATATATTTCGTTAGTACTTTCATTAGCTTTTTATGTGGTATATTATCAAAGAATCCTTTAATATCACAATCATATATATGATTGTAACCATGCTCCACATACCATAAGATTATCTGCATTACCCTTTCAATTCCTAGGTTCGGTCGATATCCACAAGAACATTTATGAAATATCCCATCTTCAAACTTCGGACTGAGTACATTTACTACACTTTGTTGTACAATCCTATCTTTGATTATTGGTATTCCTAATGGTCTTTTTGCTCCATTCTTCTTCGGTATATATACTCTTTTTACTGGTTTTGGCTTGTATTCTTTATTTCTTAGTTCTTGTAATAACTCCATGATTTTCTTTTCTTCATCTGCTTTAAAGGTTTCTATGGTTTCATAATCAATTCCACCACATCCCTTATTTGCTTAACTTGCTTCCATGCAGCCATTAGCTTTCGGTCGAATAATATCTGACCATAGATACTATGCCATTTTCGTTTCAACATATCATTCATTACTATCCTTGTCCTCCTTTTGTTCCTTTGATTCGTTTTTGCCGAAGCATCGTTACCATTGTCATAACAAAAAGTTCTTGACTTGGTCTACACAGGTTAATCCCCTTCCATTCATCATGCGTTTGGTCACATGATTACTTCTGTACTATTGGATTATCTGACTACCTTATATGCTCATACAACTTCGATTTACTCTTATATGTATTTGCCCTTTCGGTAATATAAGGTTCTCACAGGGTCATCGCAACTTCCTTATTAGCATGCCAAGCACCTTCACATTGCAAGCTCCATTTGTTCAACTGGTTCTTATGAATAAATGATTTAGATTTCCTGATTTTTCGCTCAGTCATCAACTTACCCTGCCGCTTCGTGTGCTTCACTTTTCGTTTCGGCCTACTAATCCGTCTATGGGGCTCTCGCCTTTCCACATCTCCTTCAGACACCACCTTACGATAATGCCCTAGATTAGACTTCCCAATTTGCACCAGTGCTCATGGGTGAGGACTTTCACCTCCGTGAAATTTTGCTTTCAGAACTCTAGACTCGTTTTTACTTCCGTATCGTAGTCGCTGTTCTTAATACGCAAAATAGCAGAGTCCATAGGACCCTGCTGATGCGACTGCCTGTCGCACAAAAGAGAATCACCCAAATGGATGATTCTCTAACTTGACGCCTTTTTTTACGCTCCCATGATACCATAATTACTACATCAACATCATCCATTTGGATATTCTAGTTGTATTTCTTAATCTTTTTAATGTCGTCCTCATACTTAGAAATTGCTTCTTCGCATGCTGTTATGACGTCTATAAGTGCTTCCTTTAGTGACTTGTCTGATGTTTTTGCTTCTAACAAGATCCTATAACTTCCAAAGGGTAATTTTTCCAATAATGGATTGTTGGGTTTAGGTACCCCTCTATTTGCTTCACCAAGTTGATGTTGAATATGCAGGTTTTCTTTAATATACCGGTTAAAACTTGACTTATTGTATGCTTCTCGCATGTCATCATATAGTGCAGGATCACTATTCATATTCTCACAGGTCTTAATCACATCTTCAACTCTACCTATACTGTCTTTTATACTCTCTATCTTAAGATCCACTTTCTCTTTGTTAGAGTACCAGATACCATCATTAAATGTCATCACATCTCCTGTTAATCGATTAATCTTAATAAGTACTTCACCTTGTTGCGTTTGTAACTTTTCATAATTTATAAATGTAGGTGAAATAAAAATACCGTATAACAAAATTGTAATACAAATTGCACCTACAGTCATAATACTTATCCTTACTATTTGTTTTTCCTTCATTTACTCTTCCTCCATCAATTTATTACCCCTATTGAATGCAACTGCTAATTCTCTATTAGCCATGGAACTTAAATAGCTGTATCTTTCCAGATTATATCTCTAATGGAGTATCAATGTCAATATGTAATTACTTGGGCCTATCTAAGGCTGTAGATTTTCCAAAGTAAAAAGCTATTACTATTAACACAACCTCAAAGGTCTTGTCCGAGCTAATAGAACCCGTAATACTTAGCCCTATAAATAAAAGTGTTATTAGTAATGCAATAATCTTTCTAACTTCTATTAGTGCTGTCAATTTTTCTTTCATATACTAATCCCTCCTACTTTTTCTTCCTACTTAATTTATATGCTTGTCTCTACTAAACAATTCTTTTTGTCTATATCAACATACTACATTACTCCTAATTCCTTAATTCATATGTTCAGCTTTGATTTGGTTTTACTACTTTTTTACATTAAAAAAAGACTATTATTACATAGTCTTGATTACACATTCTATTAAGAGCATGAAATAGACAAGAAAATTTGTCTATTCCCCTCAACGCTAAGCTCCTGACGGGACTTGAACCCGAGACCTCTACCTTACCAAGGTAACGCTCTACCTGCTGAGCTACAGGAGCATTGTTCACTTATACATTCTTTTCTACAAGTATAGCTTCAACCTTCTTTTTAATACGCTGCAATGCATTATCAATGGATTTGACAGGACGTACTAGGTATTCGGCTATTTCGACATAACTTTTACCATCTATATAACATCGTAGGACTTCTTTCTCAAGTTTACTCAGTCGCTCAGACAGCTCATGTTCTATAATACTCAAATTTTCCTGACCAATCAATAGGTCTTCTGGATTAATTATTTTCTGGGACGGCATTTTGTCGATGAGTGTTGCTTTATCATTTTCCTCTTCATATGATGGCTTATTCAATGATATATATGAATTAAGAGGTAGATGTTTCTGCCTTGTTGAAGCTTTTACAGCTGATATAATCTGCCTTGTCACACATAGGTCAGCAAAAGAATAGAATGAGGCTGTTTTTTCTTCCTTGAAATCACGGATAGCTTTAAACAGTCCAATCATTCCTTCTTGAATAATATCATCTCGACTTGCACCGATTAAAAAATAAGATTTTGCTTTCTTTTCTACGAGTATCTTATATTTATTCATGAGATAATCAAGGGCTTCATTATCGCCATCTCTTACTAACGCTACAAGTTCTTCATCTGAGTTTGTAAGGTATGAATCGTACCAAGTTGCATGATCCAATTGCATCAACCTCCGTATTATTTTCTACGCATCTTTTCCATCCACTCTAACACCTTGGGGTCCAAATGCCCTTCTAATCGATTATTATGGTCTAGTCGTTTCTTCTCTATAAACTGCTTTCGCATGTTCTTTTCCACTTGCTTTACCTCTGTGTAGAGTTCCCTAGCAGACACACGGCTTGCACCTTTTCCTAATATAATAATCTGCTCGAGTCCATCGGATGTTGCTACGCGTACTCGGTAATCACGACCAATTTGATGAACCACTTTTTCAATATAGTGATCGGCTGTTTCGACTTCTTTTGTGAACACAACATTTATATTATTATATGTTATAATTTTTCTAGTGCCTTTTACGCGATGAGCGTCAAAAACAACAATGACATCAATCTTCTTATAACCTTGATAATTAGACATAATATCCAACAATCTACTTCTAGCTATCTCTAGGCTCTCTTCGTCAACAATTCTTCTTAGCTCGTCCCAAGCATGAATCACATTGTAACCATCTACTAATAAGAATTCTCTTGCCAAATTTTATCGCCTTCCAATCTGTTTTGAAAGCATTTTAAGTATACTACACTATCTACTGTTTGTAAATGTTATATGCTTAAAAATTCAATACTAAAAGAGGCTATCATCATCAATATCCAAGTTAGACTTGTTATGATCATAAAACAGCCTCTTTATAAGGATTTTTATGAGAAATCTTATAGACTATTAATAACTTCTTCAGGCGTATTCACTATTGAGAATTTCTGATCAAATTCTGGTCCACCTAAACGTTTAATTTGTGACATCGCTATCACAGAATCAAGTTTTACTGTGTATCTTTTTTTGAAAGGTGTATTCATATACTTTTTGAGAGCATCTGCTAATACTTGTCCTACTTCTGGAGTGGACGTTGTTTGCTTCCTAGCATCCACTAAAAATGTATACTCGCTTGTGTTAATACTTGCTACTTTAGTGTCATAATCCTTTACACAAGCTTGTGCCTCGTCCATAGTAAACATGCCTTCTGCTACAAGTACAAATAATTTTTTACTTGAGTTAATGTCAATTTTATACATGTGTTATCCTCCTAGATATTATGTAAGAATATTTTGTGTTCCCTATTAAATATCATATTCAGGGTCTAATGACTTATAAAATATTCTACAATCCTCTGATACGTCTGGTGGAACACTCTTGAAAGTATCAGATTCTGCATATTTAGTTAAAATAGGCATACCGTTGTCATCGTTGACTAAATTAAAATCAAAGTATTTTGAAATTAAGTTAGCTGATTTAATGTTGGTAGCTTCTAGGAACATCCCTTTGTAACCTCTAGCGACTGCATCTTTCTGGCATATGGATACCAAATCTTTTGCAATTTCTTTTTTTAATATATCAGATTTGACACCGATCATAAACATGTGTACAAGTTGGCTCTTCTCGATTAGAATATTCGTTTTGTTATACAACGTATCTAAAAATCTCTTATCTAGATCATCAAGTAATTCACATATGATGTTCATGGGCTCAAGATTATCAGTAAACAGTGGTATTTCTTCTGTTGGATCAAAATCCTCACAAGCTAAGACACCGATTACTTTCTTATCTCTTTTCTCAACTGCAATGTAACAGAAACCTTGGTGAACGACATTCATAATGTACTCATGAACAAATATGGTGAAATCAGCAACAGATAAACCCACTGCTTGAACCATTGGTTCTGATATGATAGCTCCTTTGACCGTTATACCTGCAAACGTTTCTGCAAGGCATCTGGATGCTTCTTCAACCAAAACATCATTATTACAGTCTAATCGTTTATACTCAAGCTCCAGATCTATTTCGTCAAGGTATCTTTCTGCAATGATTTCTTCAAAATTTACATTAATGGTTTTTTCCATTAAATCCCCTCTTTCGACGACGAATTATTTGCTTAACACATATTATATTCAGTTTTCGAGAATTGCATAATGAAAACAGCTCCTTAATAAAGTAGCTGCCTCGTACATGATAGGCAACCTGGCAATCATAGGATGTTTCCCTTAGACCCATAGCTTTGCGTCCCTAACTTTCGATAGGTTTGCTATTAACTAAAAATATTATATTTAATATAGTGAAATTATACCATAATTATCCAATTTATTCAATCTAATTTTACATTGTGTGACAAAAACTGATACAATTGTTTTAATTCATTTTATTCGTTCTTACAAGTACTAAGAAACTTATGTATATGCGTCTTATACAAAGTTACAAAAAACTACCTAATATAACCCATAAAAAAACCGCTATATCACT
>JMSU01000075.1_pt1 | contig 58614 bp, 45 predicted proteins | sample 179011 | NCBI WGS metagenome assembly JMSU01 (sample SAMN02769580, study PRJNA246767) | bioreactor metagenome | isolation source: Culture-1 Bioreactor ArsB derived from microbial biomass from the upper 2 cm... | place: Germany: Bremen | collected day 87 after inoculation
TGTGTGTCAGCCTTTTGTTGTTTTTTTTTATATTTTGTGCCATGACTTTGTTTGCTTGCAAGAACAAAGTCACAAGAAAGTATGCTTTGCATACGTTTCAGGTGATATAGGAAAGTATGGTACCTTGCAAGCAAAACGCAGTACTTTCCTATACCATAACAAAAGTGGGAAAATTAATTTCACACGTTATGATTACATTAATGCCCTAACAGCTATCCCTTCATTACATTTCTTACCTTCACTATGAATTGTATATTGATTTATCCTATGGTATAGTATCTTGTATAGAAAAGGGTATTATAGAAAGGGAGCTGAAGAAATGCCAACAATCTTTCCAGAGCCAATCGAAAATTTACCAAAAGCTAATATTCCGCTAGATGGTTTGACCGCTTATTTATCTCAAGGTGCAGATCATCAAATCCTGTTTATGTCTTTTGACAAAGATGTTGAATTACCAGAGCATTTTCACGAAAGCCAGTACGGCATAGTTCTTGAAGGTAAAATTGACTTAATAATCGATGGTGTGAAGAAAACATATGTTAAGGGTGATCGATACTATATACCTCCAAATATCAAACACTCAGGTAAAATTTATGCTGGATACGCAGATATTACCTTCTTTAATGAACAAAATAGATATGAAGTAAAGATTTGAGTAAACATATAAAATATTGCTACATTCCTAGTATTAAAAGGACTGTAGCAATATTTTTAATTACCTTTCACTAAAATCTTTCCATGGCTATCTTCCACATAGCGGATATTAAGATGTTTGTTGACTTCAACATATTCCTTTACATTATCCATCATTAATTGCTGTTGTTCATCTATATAATCTTGGGTATCAACCATTTCCTTTGCGATATCTCTATGAGGTGCCGTAAATTTTTCAATAGATGGACGATAAAAACTGCCATCTTTGGCTAAAATATAATCTTCCAATATGTAAGTTCCATCATCATTTATTTTATATATAATTGCAGTTGGAATATTACTACCACCATTTTCAACTAATGTATCTCCTTCTAAACTATAGGTATGACTACATATTGTTGCAAATATCTTAAGCTGTCCATCCACTTCAAAACTACCTGATATTTTTGGAGCAACAATACACACGTCTTCTTCGTTTAGCAACTTACTATTTACTATGGCTGCTTGATAAGTAAGACTCTCTATCTTATCATTTGTTTGCTTTTCAAAAGGCGGAAGCATGGTAATAGGCTTGTTGATGGTAGAACTTTTTGTATCAAAATCATATTCCATAATCTTATCCTCTATTAATTCACTTGACCCCATTGCGGCTATAGATTTAACTGAACCAATATAACGGGTTGGCACAATATAGAGTTCATTCTTTTTTTCATCAATTGAGTAATTGCCAAACTCCCCCTTAATGAGCATCTTAGAATATGACAACACCACTTCATCATCATTACATTGAATGATCGTATAGGGATAATTTCCTGATGCTGTACCACCTTTAAATGTAAAAGGATCTTTATCTTTTTTTTCACTATAACCAGTTAACCAACGTGAAGATATTTTCCCATTTTTGTACTTGTATACTTCATAATACTTAGTCCAATTATTGCCTTTCCAATAGACAATAGCAAGTTTTCCATCATATAGCTTTTGGATTACTATAGGTTTACCAAGTGGCGTTGCCTCATTTTCAATAAATGTTGTAATATCTTTATCTGTAACTTCTATCAATTCATCACGCGTATTAATAGATTCTTCATTTGTTTGCGAATAGCCAATAAGACCTTGTATGATAAGAATGGTTAATAGTATAAGGCTTAATACCACAACACCTTGTCGGTGTTTTTTAGGTTCTATAAGAGTCTTTATTCTTTCCATTATCGATTTTTTACCTTCTTTGAAATTGGTGGATAAGATAATTTCGCGATTTGTACTCAACTTCATAACTGCTATAATTGTTTCTATATATGCTTGTATATAGCTCTTATCATGTCTTTGTATGACACGGGCATCACAACATTTTTCGATATCTGCAGAGGCCATCTTGCTCATCCTATGTATAAATGGATTAAACCAATGAAAGCTTTTTACAACAAACAATAGCATTTTAAAATGTATATCATGTCTTATATAATGTGTCAGTTCATGTTCAAAAATATGCCTTAATTGGTTATGCGTTAGCTGAGCATTTGGTAATATGATGATAGGTCTCCATAATCCCATCAGCATTGGCGAACTTACCTTGGAACATATTTTAACATGGATCTTAGAACTAACATTCAATTCGCCCTTAATCTGATTGAACAGATTCATGATCTTAGCCTCTTTAAGCGTATAACTCCATCTTTGAATTGTTCTTTTATAGGAGTAATAAGACATCATATGCCATATTATATATAAACATCCGCCTAGCATCCATATAAACATTGCCATTTCAATAACTGTCAACACTTTTGCTTGTTCCTCTAAGGGTTGGATGTTTCTTTGTAAAGATGGTATATTTTCTTCACCATCCTTTGATTTTTGTATTGTACTGTGTTGTATCGTCGTTATAAGTACTGATTCCTGGATAGACGATGTTCTAATTGTTATCGGTGCATTGGGTAAAGATATGTTGAGAGGTATAATGAGCATAATGGATAATAGTAGCCATAACCAATAACGCCATTTGATGGCATATCTTTTTTGTACAAATGGCGTCATAGTAATGACTAATAATATCACCAATGATGCGATAAAGGATGACTTAATAAGATTTAAAAAGAATGCTTCCATCAATGCTCACCATCCTTTTTGGCTAACACAAATGTTTCAATTTCTTTAATATCTTCTTTTGATAATCCCTTATCTGCATAAAGGGATGCAACAAGGCTACCAAAAGAATTTTTATGCATTTTCTCAAAGAAACTTTTACTCTCCTGATTTTTGTACTCTTCTTCCTTTACCAAATACCCATATTTCTTAGGTCTACCTTCTGTAACAGATATGATAAATTTTTTTTCAATTAAGCGTGATAATAATTTATTCAGTGTCGCTATATGCCATTTTTTTTCATCTAGATTACTTAAAATTTCATTAGCTGTCATGGGTTGAATACCATTCCATATCACTAACATGACACTTAACTCTGCATCTGGTAGTCTCTTCATTATAAATTACCTCCAATAAGACAAATGTAAAACTAACTTAATTTTACATTTGTCTTATTCATATGTCAAGAGTTTATATTTAATTTCTATCATTGATTTTGTAGACTAGTTTATATGAACAATCTGTTTCATTTTCTAGAAAAAAATGATATATTACCACATTTACTTAAATTAAAGAGGCTGCCCTCATCCACCATAAACAAATATCGGTTTAATGAGACAGCCCCATTCACTATTCTTAATTCATATTTCCCTTGCAAAAAACACTAATCAAATAATCTTATTACTTGGTAAGTTCATTATAAACTCCACGCTTCACATAATGCGTATGCAACAACTCATGAGACTTATGTCCAAGAGGTTCACCCAAGAAGTCTTCATACAGCTTAAGAATGGCTGGATTATCATGAGATTTTCTAAGTTGTTTACCTTCATCTTCGCGATAGATTGCTTCCATGCGCTTCTCTCTGATCTCAGCGTTAGTAGGTCTTGGTTGACCACCACCACTAATACATCCACCTGGACATGCCATGATTTCAATAAAATGATAAGGGGATACACCATCTTCTATCTGCTGAAGCAGTAACCTAGCTGATGTTAAACCACTTGCTACAGCTACTTTCACCGTTTGACCTTCAAAAGCTTTGTAATCATCGGTAGCCTTCTCAATAAATAACTCGCCCTCTTTGATGGAGGATAAGCCCATAATTGGCTGTACATGCAAATTCTCAAATGGTAATTCTGTACCTGTAATGATTTCAAATACTGTACGGATAGCTGCTTCCATAACACCACCTGTTGTGCCAAAGATGTCCGCGGCACCTGTTGAAATGCCAAATGGCGTATCAAATTCCCCATCTTCAAGATTTCTAAAATCAATTCCTGCTTCTTTAATCATCTTGCCAAGCTCTCTTGTGGTTAGTACTGCATCCACATCATTTCTCATCTCTGGTCTTGTAATTTCATACTTCTTAGCTGTACATGGCATAATGGATACCACATAGATATCTGCTGGATCAACACCAATCTTTTCAGCATAATAGGACTTAGCAAGAGCACCAAGCATCATATGAGGTGACTTACAACTGGATAAGTGATCAAGTTCTTGTGGGAAGCGGTTCTCAATATACTTAATCCAACCAGGACTACAGCTTGTAATCATAGGCAATGAAGTTTCTTCTCCTTGAACAGCTTTTGTTAATCGGTGTAGGAATTCATTACCTTCTTCAATAATGGTAAGGTCAGCTGCAAAGTTCGTATCAAATATATCATGGAAACCTATCTCACGAAGAGCTGCAGCCATCTTACCTGTTACAAGCGTACCAGGTGCATAACCAAATTCTTCACCCAATGCCGCACGAACAGCAGGTGCAGTTTGCACAATGACACGTTTGCCATCATCATGAAGCATACGCCATACTTCTTTAATGGAATCACGTTCACTTAAGGCATCTACTGGACATACTGTTGTACATTGACCACAGTAAGAACAGTTTATATCGTCTAAGTCAAAACCTTCACTAGGTCCTACAAAGGTATCAAATCCACGATTTTGATTATTCAAGATCCCAACACCTTGAACTTCATTACACATGGTTACACAACGTCTACATAATACACATTTTGATAAATCTCTTATAATGGATGGGTTATTGTCATCAATGTATTTAATGGACATTTCACCAGTATATGGATTCTCAGATACACCAATCACTTCACCTAACTCTTGAAATTCACAATGCTGATTGCGATCACAACTTAAACAATCTTTTGGGTGATTAGATAGCATAAGTTCATAAATGATTTTTCTCGCTTGACGTACTTTCTTGGTATTGGTATGAACCACCATACCATCTGCTACATTGGTCATACACGCAGCTTGTAGTGATTTTGCACCTTCTACCTCTACTGAACATATACGACATGAACCATTTTTATGGACATCTTCTAAATAACAAAAATTAGGAATCAAAATGCCATGCATCTTGGCTGCTTGCAATATCGTAACGTCACTAGGAACTTCTAATTGTTTATTATTAATCGTTATTTTCACCATTTCTACTCCTCCTATCTTTTGTCACATCTTAGACATCTCATAGACTCTGCTATGGCATTAAGTCGATGGAATCCTTTCGAGATTTCATTAAAGTTATCTTTTCGATCGGCTGGACAGACACTATCCATTTCAAATCGCATGTGTTCAGCTACCTGAGCATCAGAATCTGGCTTAGGTATTTCGATTTCCTCACCAGTATTGAGAACCCCATCTCCACCTAAGTATTTATCCATTGCAATTGCTGCATCTTTACCATCTGTTATAGCCCATATTACGGTATCTGGACCTCTAACAACGTCGCCTCCTGCGAATACACCTTCCATGTTAGTCATTTTACTCTTATCATCAACAACGAATGTACCCCACTTAGTCATTTCAACTTCATCCTTTTTAATAAATGGAAGGTCGGAATGTTGACTAACTGCAGGAATAATCATATCGAAATCCATATCAAATGCTGAACCTTCGATAACCTGTGGTCTTCTTCTACCAGAAGCATCAAATTGACCTGGTTCTAGTCTAGCTAAACGTATTTTCTCAACCTGGTTATCACCTAATATTTCCATAGGCGTTACCAACGTATGAATAACAATACCTTCTTCAAGAGCTTCTTCGATCTCACGCTTTTCTGCTGGCATATCTTCAATGTTTCTACGATACAGAATATGTACTTCTGGTGCTCCAAGACGTACAGCAACTCGAGCCGCATCTATAGCTGTATTACCGCCGCCAATAACAGCGACTTTTTTACCAAGTTTAACTTCGACACCTTTGTTGATATCTTTCAAGAAGTCAAGACCATGGTAAACACCTTTTAGTTCCTCGCCTTTTACATTAATCTTATTGGAGAATTGAGTACCTGTTGCTACATATATAGCATCATGGTCTTCTTCCAGTTTCGCAAATTCGATATCGATACCTACTTCTGTATTTAGCACAATTTTTACACCTGCTTGCTCAATGGTTCTTATTTCTTTTTGTAATAAATCACGAGGCAATCGATATTCTGGGATACCATAACGTAATATACCACCAGCTGTGCTTAGTGCCTCATAGACGGTTACATCATATCCTAAACGTGCTAAGTAATAGCCACATGTTAACCCTGACGGACCTGCCCCAATAATACCAATGGATTTGCCCTTTGGTGGGAATTTCAAATCATTGAATGGTTCATCGGATTCTAAAATAGAATCAGCTATATAACGCTTAAGATCACGAATAGCAAGAGATTCATCTAGTTGTGTACGACGACATTTTTCTTCACATGGATGTGTACATACACGACCACATACTGCTGGGAAAGGATTGTCTTTTCGTATAAGATTATAAGCATCTCTAACACGATTAGCTGCAATTAAGCTAATATAACCAGGTACATTAACACCTGCTGGACATGCATTCTGACAAGGTGATATGAACAAGTCCGTACATACACCAGCACGACATCTTTTATCTCTTATATGTTCTTCATATTCTTCTCTAAATTCTCGAATGGTGCTCAGTACAGGATTAGGTGCTGTTTGACCAAGACCACAGAGAGCTGTCTCTTTGATGGTTTCACCAAGCTCAATAAGTTTTTCAATATCGCCTTCTTTACCTTCACCTTTTGTAATACGTTCAAGGATCTCTAACATACGTTTTGTACCTAAACGACAAGGTACACATTTACCACAGGATTCTTCCTGTACAAATTCCATGAAGAATCTTGCCACATCAACCATACAATTGTCTTCATCCATAATAATGAGTCCACCTGAACCCATAATAGCCCCTTTAGTTTTTAAGGAGTCATAATCAACAGGTATGTTAAGGCAACTACTTGTTAGACATCCTCCTGAAGGACCTCCTGTTTGTGCAGCCTTGAATTTCTTATCATTCTTAACGCCGCCACCGATATCGTATACAATATCACCTAGGGTGATACCCATAGGTACTTCAACAATACCTGTGTTATTAATAGCCCCTGCTAGAGCAAATACCTTAGTACCTGTACTTTTTTCTGTACCAAATCCTGTAAACCACTTAGCCCCATGTCGCATAATGGGTGCTACATTACCAAATGTTTCAACATTATTAATAATGGATGGTTGATTAAACAAACCTTTATCTGATGGGAATGGTGGTTTTTGTCTTGGCTCACCTCTTCGCCCTTCTATAGAGTTCATAAGAGCTGTTTCTTCACCACATACAAATGCTCCAGCACCTATTCTAATTTCAATATCAAAGGCGAAACCACTACCCATAATGTTATCAGATAACAAGCCATAAGCTCTTGCTTTCTCGATAGCTACATCTAATCGCTCAACGGCAATGGGATACTCTGCACGTACATACACATAACCTTTACTGGCACCGATAGCATACCCTGCAATAACCATGCCTTCTATTACAGAATGAGGGTCACCTTCTAATAAACTCCGGTCCATAAATGCACCTGGATCGCCTTCATCAGCATTACAGATAACGTATTTCACATCGGACTTGGACCTAGCTGCAAATTCCCACTTAAGACCTGTTAAGAATCCACCGCCACCTCGACCTCTAAGTCCTGAATCTTTAACTTCTTTATAGACATCCTTAGGACTCATCTTCTGAAGAATGTTCTCCATTGCAATATAACCATCACGTGCAATATATGCATCAATGGAACTAAAATCTATTTCACCACAATTAGCCAATACTATCTTCTTTTGTTTCTCAAAGAAAGGTATCTTGTGAAGTTTATGTATATACTGATTGGTGTCTTTATCAAAATAACATTTGTCCTGAACAATTTTGCCGCCCATAATATGGGTCGTAACGATGTTTTCCATATCTTCAGGTTGTAGCTTGATATAGTAAGTATTCCCTGGTTCTACAAGCAAAGAAGGACCAAGATCACATGCACCTATACAACCCGTCTCATTAATAAGAACCTGATCATCAAAACCATGTTTTTTGAGCGCTTCAACCAACGCATCTTTTACTTCTTTACAATTAGAAGATATACAACCTGCACCAAAGCACACATGTAATTGATACTTGTATCCTTTTTCCATTTCTAGATAGTTTTGTTTTATTTGCTCTAAATCTATTCGATTCATTATCTTTGTCATGACTTCATCTCCCTCTACTCATATTTCTGTAGTATTTCACTAAGTTTATCAGGATTGACTTGTTTGTATACTGTGTCATTAATAGAAATAGCTGGCGCTAATCCACAGGCACCTATACAGCGCATCACTTCTAATGTGAATTTCTTATCATCTGTTGTTTCACCTACCCCAATATTTAAAAGCTCTACTAACTTATCGAGAATCTTCTTCCCACCTCTTACATAACATGCTGTTCCTAGACAAACACGAATGGTATAATCACCTCGTGGCACAGTGGAAAAGAAAGAATAGAAACTGACAACGCCTGAAACCTCTGATAGAGGCTTGTCTAATCCATCTGCAATGAGTTTTTGAATATGCATAGGTAAATGACCATAGACTGTTTGGGCAATATGTAATACTTGTATTAATGAGCCTTCTTTTTCTTTGTAATCTTGGATGAACGATTCGATCATGGCTACTTTTTCTTCTTCGCTCATATCCTTACATTGACAATTTTTTAACTTTTCCATATCTACTCTCCTTACTATAAATTTTTCTTTTAGGATGACCTAGTATTCAATCTTCTCTTGCAATACCCATGTTTTTATTTGCAAAACTAAAATATTGGATCATTGTGTTTAGGAACATTCTTGTAACGTTTTATGCATTGTTACGAAAGAAATATTTGAACGTTATAAGTTGAACTAAATGCTATTATATTCCATTCAGTTTATACTTGAAGGTAAATATGTTGAATTAAGCGGTGATACATTTAATTCAACATATAAACGATGCAATAATTCAGTATATATACTAACGTGATACATCCTATACAAATGTTACCTACGAAGATTGTTAATCTATCTACTTATGCTAATGGCAGGCAATCTGTTGTTTGTAATTTAACAACAAGATTGTCTAATTCTTTTAATTGCTTCTTAAGCAATTTAATTTCCCGTTCATGTTCTCTTATTGAGGCTATAATCTTTGCTTTTTTGTCTTCAAAAATTTTTAGTTGTGGTTCACGGATCTCTTCAATTTGGTGATTAATATGTATGAGCTCTTGTTTATACCTTTCCCATGCCCTTTTTAGGCTTTTGTCATAATCTCCTCCTTCAATGTACTTTTTAATACAGTTAATGTCATACACGAGTTGATTTCTTTTCTTCAAATAACCTAATACTTCCTCCATAAATCACACCCCTAAGTTATTTTTTATGCTCTGAGAAAGTATATTGAAACATAATGAAACTTCCCCATCACACTTTAAACTTCCACTTGGGAAGACGTAACATAGTCACTTTTCTAGCCTCTTTTGTTCCAACTAGAAATAAACCTTATACAAATGATAAAGTTTTAACTTATTGCTCTATGTGAATACCTATAGGAAATAACTCCCTATATCATTGGTATTCCATACCCCGTTTAATTATGAATAGATCTTGAAAACAATTATGATTACATATCAGCTTTTTATTATGCCGTTATTGTGTAAAGATAGGTTTCTTATAGGCTTAAAAGTATCCACTGTACTGAGCCCTAATTTAATGATTTCTAAATAGAATAGATAGAATAATAGATATAGAATTAATCTTGCTAAGTATGTACTAAGTTAATTTCATCTTATGAATATCATGTTACTTTATTATTAGTATAATACATATTTAGATATTTTCCAAGAGAATATTTCTATTTTTATTTATGTTATGTTAAATTCTTTTCACAAAATAGAAGAGTTGCCCTCTTAGAGCCACTCTTCTTCACATATTAACATTATATAAGTAAGTTCATTTATACCACTAATCAGCTAATGGTGGTCTTTTTGAATCAAAAACATCTTCTACATCAAATAGATCCACGAGTTGATAGGGTGCCTTGGTCATACGATAACCGTCTAAATTACACCGGTCCATCAGCAAAGCCCCTGAATTAAAACGTAATGTTGTATAAGCACATACCCCGAAGAAAATATCAAATCCATGGTCCTGTAATTCTTTGAATTTTTCTTCATGACCTTGAACGACCGCCCCATAAGGATATATAAATAGATTTGTATCACCAATAAGAGAGCCTACTTCTTTGTCCCACTGATTAGAATCTTTTTTTACACGATCTAATGATTGCTTATCAAAGTTAATATGACCATAACTGTGGGAAGCAAATCGCCATCCCGTTTCTTTTAATCGCTTTACAATAGCTTTGACATCTGCTATGTCTTCTTGGTAGGTTGGTGAGTTAGAATCATCTGTGCGGTATCCAAGTATGCCCTCATATCCTGTCACACCAATGATACCTTTTGCACCTTGATATGAAAAATCAGGATGTTCTTCAATAAAGACATCTAATATAGGCACACAATCATTATCTCTAGCAATAAGATTATCACCATCTGGTAACTTTGTTAAAGTGGCAACTTGCCCTGATTGATCAAGAACCAAGCGATCTGCAAAGCCATCATTTTCCATATAAGAATAATAATTCAAATCGTCAAGTGATATAATTAAAGGTTTCTTATCTATTGGCAAATAGAGATCTTTCTTCTTTAATGTACGTTTTCCATCGATGATCTCCGTATTATACAGTAAATTAATATCAATTAAAATAAAATCTCTTTTATGCATCTCATCTAACATTTTCTTAAATTCGTCAACCGTCGTCATCCAATAATTATAACCTTGCTCCATATAATCGCCATCAAAAGCTAGATCCGTATTGGCAATTAGAGAATGAAAGAATATATGTCGCACATCCCCTGAATACAAAACCATACTATCCTTCTTCTTGTCAATAGCTTCTTTGGTTTCTATAAGTATTTTATTGGAAGACACTTCTATTAATTGAGATAGTGTTCTATTTGCCTCATCATAGAAATAGCTATCCGCCATCTCATTCGCATGATCAATATATACTTTTTCAATAGCATTCATTATACTTGTCGCTTGGGCAAAGTTCTCTACATCCTTATCCATAACTTGAAGAAGTGATTGATAACTCTCTATATAATTGCCTGCTTCGTATGCCAGGTTCCCCTTGGTGTAACTATTCTTAGAATATTGAAGTTCATCTAATTGCTTCATTAAGTCACTGCTAACTTCTTCTACTAACCCCTTAGAGCATTGGAAGCTTTCTTCGTAGCTAATCTCACCACATGCGTATTGCTCAATACTGGATTTAAAATCAAAAATCTGCTGCTGTTCGTTATTTTTCGCTTTAGAATCCATGTTACATGCTGTCAATACTACCATTAAACACACAATCATGCCCATTATGTACAACTTTTTTTTCATATACCCTTCACATCCTCATCTGTTTCTATTACTGTAGTTCCCGTTACATACATAAACCATATAAATCCATGTCGTAATGCATAAATTTAATTATCATAATGTATATATACCTAACTTCTATAACTATTATAGATATTTTTTTCCCGACTAACAAGAGACTTAACAAAAGAAACATATTATTTAATAAATTGTTAATAATATTAAACAATTACGCGCAAATGAATTTCTATAGGATGTAGAATAGTGTCTTTTCCTTATAACAAAAAAGACACTATCCCTAAAGATACTGTCTAATTATTTATCACTTATGATATGAAATCTGATAAAGTGAGCAAGCCGATGAGCCGAGTTCTGTCGTGAATGATCATCTATCTCGACTTACTGTCGCCAGTAAGCTCTAGCAACCTACCCGAGAGCGCGACGGGTCACCGCTAATGCTCTCCTATACGGTTTTGCTCCAGATGGGGTTTACATGTGCCCCTCTTGTTACCAAAAGGGCGGTGAGCTCTTACCTCGCCTTTCCATCCTTACCAAGAAACTTGGCGGTTTATTTCTGTTGCACTGTCCTTGGAGTCGCCTCCACCAGACGTTATCTGGCATCCTGCCCTATGGAGCTCGGACTTTCCTCACATACAACCTTTCGGTTTTGCATGCGCGATCATTTAGCTTACTCATATCAGAAAGCTATCATATCACTTCCATTGGTTTTTGTCAAATTCAAAAATTTGGTTTTTTAATGGCTTTTCACATAACCAAATATAAGTTTTGATAGAATACAAAAAAGTTAACCTTATTATATACTGTATAAAAACAACAAACTATATCTTTTTTACCGCAATTGATTTATAATAATACATATTACAAAGGAAGTTGCTAATTATAACAAGCATAACTTACCCGAATTAATTGAATTCTAATTCTCTATTAAAGCTACCATAAGAATTTATTTTTATAATATCATTATATAATGAAACATTAACAAGGAGGTATAGCATGGTTATTAAAGATAGTGATATCGAAATTATCTTACAACGTGTCAACGTTAGCTATGCTGAGGCAGAAAGAGCCTTAATAAAATCAAAAGGTGACATCAATCGAGCTATACGCTATTTGGAAAAAAAAGAAAATAATTTTGCAAAAAAGTTATTTTCTAAAATGAACAAATTAATACTTAATCTGGTGTACTACCAATTGGTTATAACAAGAAAAGGTGAAACTTTGCTTAATCTACCCATCATACTCATTACATTTTTCTTTATCTTCTTTGAAGATCTTAAATATGTAGAAATGATATTTCTCTTATTGATTGTTATACTTACAGATTGTAAAGTATCCATCCATAAGAAAAACAAGGTAGAAAATCAAATTAAAGAAGACGTTGTATCACCTAGTACTAAATCCGAACAGAATGATGATATAACGACGACCCTTCAAGTCATTGAAGAAGATGATTATAATGAAATTTTTGTCGAAAACTAAAGAGGTGAAGATACAATGGCACATAAAATATTAATTGTTGAAGATGAAGCAAAAATCGCTAGATTCTTAGAACTTGAGCTAAAATATGAAGGTTATGAGGTCGATATAGCCTCTAACGGACGTGAAGGTCTTGAAAAAGGTTTAAAACCCGACGTGGATCTTATTGTACTAGACTTAATGTTACCTATATTAAGCGGCATTGAAGTCTGTAGACGTATACGACAATCCTCTAATGTACCCATCATCATGTTAACAGCCAAAGATGATGTATCTGATAAAGTCATGGGGCTGGATATGGGTGCTGATGACTATTTAACAAAACCTTTTGCTATTGAAGAATTATTAGCTCGTACCCGTGTGGCACTCAAGCGAGAAGTAAGCAAAAAGGTAACTGAAAATGGTATTCTTACCTTTAGAAATCTAACCCTTAACAAAGACCAACGTCAAATCATGATTGATGATCAAGAAGTCATTCTTACTAAAAAGGAATTTGAATTACTTGTTTATTTATTGGAAAATCGAAACATTGTTCTTAGTCGTGAAAATATCCTTGAAAAAGTATGGGGCTTTGAATATTACGGAGATACCAATATTATTGATGTATACATCCGTTACCTAAGAGGTAAAATTGATCAAAAATTCAACATGAATATGATTCATACGGTAAGGGGGGTCGGCTACGTCATAAAAGATGAGAAATAATGCGATCATTAAAGGAATTATTAAACTTTTGTTATTACCATTTAGTATATTCAATGGTATCCATCGCCATTTTGTAAAATTACGTTCATCCATAAAAAGAAAAATTACGTTTAACTATATTCTACTCTACATGGTAAGTGGTGTGTTTACTGTTGTTATTGTATTATGTGGATATTTTTATCTGGAACATGAAGTGTTTATTCCACGTCAAGTTTATAATGATGTGCAATTAATTAAAACGTGTTCTACAGATGCTGAATACAATGATATGCTATCCAAAATTGGATTTTATCGTAATGCAGATGTTTTTATTGTAGAGCTGAAAGGTAATGAAATTGTGTACATGGATAATAAATATAATGACTTTCTAGGCTCTCCTCATACACTAGTTGAGTACCTAGAGTTTATATCCACCTATCGGAAATTGCCCTATATAAGTACCATTACCCTTAATGATAACCACCACTATAAACTATATTATTACTTTGATATCCATGACTATTTAAACAAAGGGTATATGCTTATCATTCTGGTTAGTGGTGCTGAGTTATTCGGCTTGCTGATTATTTGGATTTTGGGTTCATTAAAAAGCAAGAAAGTTCTCCAACCCATTTACACCATGACAAAGACAGCAAAAGAAATTTCCATCTATAATCTGGACGCACGCTTAAATATCAGTGAAGCCAAATACGAATTAAAAGATATGGCTTATACCTTAAATAAAATGCTTGATAGTTTAAAAATTGATTATACCAAACAGAAGCGTTTCGTTTCCGATGTATCCCATGAACTGCGAACGCCTATATCGATTATTCACGGCTATGCCAGTATGCTTCAAAGATGGGGTAAAAAAGACGAGGCAATCTTAGATGAATCCATTGAAGCCATTAAAAATGAAGCCAATAATATGAAAGATTTGGTTGAAAATCTATTATTCTTAGCAAGACATGATAATCAAACACTTAAGTACAATAGAGAGAATTTCTATATCGACGAACTACTAGGTGAGGTCATAAAAGAAACAGCTATTATCGATAAGAAGCACATTCTAGAACATAATATAACACCTAAATTAGTCATATATGGAGACCGTAACCGTATCAAACAGGCCATCCGTATCTTCGTAGATAATGCCATAAAATATACGCCACCATCAGGTAAAATCGTCATAAAATGTTTTAAAGATAACGAAAACATTGTTATTTCTATAAAAGATACAGGTATTGGTATTGGTCGAGAAGATCTTGGTAACATCTTTAATCGTTTTTATCGTTCTGATAAATCAAGAACCCGTGAGACAGGCGGTCATGGACTTGGACTATCAATTGCTAAGATTATCATTGTAGGTCATCAAGGGAAAATTAAAGTTAGAAGTAAACTAGAGATAGGTAGTGAAATTATCATTAACTTTCCTACCCCTGTCAATCATAGTAAAAATAAACATTGATTAAAAACTGACTGTGAATATGTAGTCAGTTTTTTTGTACTTCACTACCTAATTCCTCCATTTATGGTCATTTCTTTAAGACTGTTATCACTATTTTTTCACATAATAAAGTTAGACCCGTGAAAAACAGAAGAATTTTTTGAAGGACTGAGCACCATGAAAAAGTATATTCTCTTTTTTATATTATCCATTACACTATTTATAGGTGTGATGGCTCTATCAAGATATGTAGAAAATCAAAAGAGTATTGATAAAACCTTTCTGTTTCAGTTATTAGTGGATAATTACTCAACTGGTACTGGTTCTTATGAGTCATGCGAAAAATTCTACGTCAACTATTTATCCGATTTGCAAAAAAAGAATAATACCATATCCTATATCTATGATACCCTAAACAGGATAAAAGCATCGAAGGAAAATTATGCAATCGCTACGAACTATTATGAGCACCATTCTTTACTAAAAAGTTATCAGTATTATAGTTTAGTGGTTATAGAAGATTATGAGCATTATCATAAATCTGTAGGGATAAAAAAACTAATCGAAGCTACACTGATAAAAGAGATTGAACACTTAGCATCAAAGGGTAAATTGGATGAGGCTAATACAATGATTGACGAGATGTATGGGCTAATAGACATGCCTGTACATTTGGATATGAAGTTACAGAGGTATTTTGACAGTGGTGGTATGAATGCAGAGATGAATTAATGTTGTATAGATCCTATTAAGGGACTCGTGCTTAGTTGTTACCAGGGGTAACAGTAAGCAACAAAAGTCCATTAAATAGGCTATGTGTCTAATACAAAATCATATGAAAACCTATCTAAAACAGCTTCCACCTAAGAACTCTCTAATAAGGGAATTATACGGTATTTTCTCACTACTAACCCCTAAGAAATAATCTAAGAATTTGATTAGTCGTTTGGCTTCGATGTATTCGGGCTGATCCTTAGGAATGCTAAATAGTAATGGTTCTGCATATTGCTTAAGAACAGCTAATTCGTAGATTAAAGCTGAATTAAACATAACATCTGCTTGCTCTTGGTAAGGGAAAATATAGAGTTCCTCACCTTTTCTTACAGATGGCCACATGGCAATTGTCTTGGCAGCATTAGCACCACGGTAGGTATTATCGCGTACGATACGTCTAAGTAGTCTTGCATCTGTTGTTGGAATGCGGTTATGATCGTCAATATTAAGTTGTGTAAGGGCACTGATATATATTTTAAACATATTGTCTTCAGGTATGCCCACAGATAACTTATTGTTTAGACAGTGTATACCTTCTACTACCAGGATATCACTTTTTTCTAGTTGAAGCATCTTGCCATTATATTCTCGCTTTCCTACTTTGAAATTGAAATCTGGCATCTCCACTTCTTGACCATCTAATAATTTTGTCATATCTTCATTAAATTGTTTAACATCTAAAGCTTCTAAGCATTCAAAGTCATAATTACCATCAGCATCTTTTGGTGTTAACTCACGGTTAACGAAATAATTATCAACTGAAACAGCTTGAGGTCTTAACCCTTGAGCCTTTAGTTGAATCGATAACCGATGAGCAAATGTTGTTTTTCCTGATGAGGATGGTCCAGCAATGAATATAATCTTTTTATGGGTAATATCTTTCATGATGGTATCCGCTATAGCTGCAATTTTCTTTTCTTGGAGAGCTTCTGCTATGAGAATGAGTTCATTAATCTTACCTGCTGCAACCTTATTATTAAGGGCGCCAACAGTCTCAACATCCATGATTTCACCCCAATCAGATGATTCTTTTAATGTTTTGAAGAGTTTCTCCTGTTCAACAAAAGGTGCTACAATGGTTGAATCTTGACGGCTTTGAAATTGTAATACAAAGCCTCCATTGTACTTTGATAAATCAAAATGCTGTAGGCAACCGGTACTAGGTACCATATAGCCATAGAAGTAATCTTCAAATTCTTCCAATCTATATAAATTAACATTTGATACACGACGATAATTAAATAGTCGTACTTTGTCTTCCATATGGTTTTCTTTGAACAATTTAAGTGCTTTATTAAGACTAACTGTGCGCTTATGGATTAAAATATCTTGCTCCACTAGCTCTAACATTTTGCTTTTAACTTGTTCTAATAAGGCTTCTGTTACCGTATGACCTTTTAATTCACAATAAAAGCCACGACTTAATGAATGATGGATAACAACTTTGGTATCAGGTCCTCTACCTATCACATCATATATTGCTTTTATCATAAGAAAGGATACACTTCTAAGGTACGCACGATAACCATCTCTATTGGTTACATCCAAAAATTCCAGATTACAATCTTCATTTACATGACTTCTTAATTCTTTTAATTTGTTATCCATAAGAGCTAGAACAATGGGTGCACTAAATTCATTTTCGTACTTCTTACTAAGTTCTAATAGTGTTATACCCTTTTCAACTGTTTCTTTTCTTCCATCTGGTAAAATAATTTCTACGTATTGATTCATATCATTTCCCCCATCTTTAATATTAATTATTTTATTGAATAACCATTTATACATGTACAGAGTATACTTACATAGTATGGTAGAACAAGCTTAATCATGATACATGAATACTAAAATAATTGAACCATTATAGCAGATTAAAGTGACTTCATTACGAAGGATTTCAAAGAAAATAGAACTTTCCTATACTATTAAAAAAGGATCTATATCCTGATCTGAGATTATAACCTCAATATCATGAAACCACTTTTCAATTAAATCCCTGAACATCTTTACCACAATATGCTCTGTTCCATAATGTCCTGCATCAATAAGTGCTAGACCCATTTCACGATACTCTTGTGCATCGTGGTATTTTACATCTCCCGTAATAAAAACCTCTGCTCCCGCAGCTAGAGCGAGTGGTGCAAAATCCATAGAACTGCCTGGACTGACGGCGATATTCTGAACAACACGGCGAGGATCTCCCACAACGCGTACACTATTTAACTGGAGCTTATCTTTAACGTATTGACACAATTCATCTAAAGTCATTGGTTCTAATTTACCAATCTGGCCCGTACCACATTCTTCTGTAATGGGACTAAGAATTCTACTATTTTTTATAGCTAATTGGTGACCGAGCAACGTAGATAATCCCTCTTTTGCACCATCAAGATTCGTATGAGCAGCATAAAGACTAATACGATTTTCAATAAGTCCCATGACTTTCTGTCCTGCTATAGTCGACTTATTAACTTGCTTTAACCCACTCATAATCATTGGATGATGAGTAATAATCATATCCACCTCTTTATCTATGGCTTCTTGTACAACGGCATATGTAGCATCTAACGCCACGAGCACCTTCTTAACAGTCGCTTTTTCATCACCTATTAATAATCCAACATTATCCCAAGATTCTGCAAGACTAGCGGGTGCAAGTTTACTTAATTTTTGGCTTATATCTTTACATGTTACAGACATGTTAACACCTTACCTATCTCTTCTAACTCTTCTTGTATTACTTTCCTTCTCTCAAGAGATCTCTCTGTATTTTGTATAGCTAATTCCTCAATAACTTCTTGATATTTTCTAGCTTTATTTTGTAATATCTCTTTTAAGAGTGGTGATCTTGTCTCTATCAATATTTTACCATATTTGTAATGAATTGTATCGTACTTTTTATCTTCTCCACGAACGGCGTCCATGATATGATAATATTTACCTTCATCTTGTATAAGTTTTTCATCTCTTATCCTGTAGCCTAAGGTATGTAACTGCTTGCGCACAATATCTATATCGGAATGGGGAGACAAAATCAATTGATTAATTGTCACTAATACCTCTTTCCCCTTTTCCATGATTTTTTCAATAAGCAACCCACCCATACCTGCTATAATAAGGGTATCCACCTCATTTTTCTCTAGTTTGTCTAAACCATCAGATAACCTTGTCTCTACATAGTCTTCTACATCATAGTGTTTGATATTCATTCTTGCTTTATCAAGTGGTCCTTTATTGACATCACATGCTAAAGCATGTTTAATTCTTCCCTCTTTCGCTAGATAAATAGGTATATATCCATGATCCGTACCTACATCCGCTATAACCGCATTATCTTCTACAAAATCACTGATTGCCTTTAATCGATTTGATAATTCCATGATGCCTCCTTCAACATTATTAAAAATCACCACATAAGTATAACAATACTTAGGTGGTGACCACTTTTACTCTAAATAATCCTTTAACTTTCGGCTTCTACTTGGATGGCGAAGCTTTCTAAGTGCTTTTGCTTCAATCTGTCTAATACGCTCTCGCGTTACGTTAAACACCTTACCTACTTCTTCTAAGGTACGAGCTCTTCCATCATCCAGACCAAATCGTAAGCGAAGCACTCTTTGTTCTCTATCTGTTAGTGTATCAAGTACATCCACCAATTGTTCTTTTAATAATGTAAATGCAGCTGCATCTGCTGGTATGGGTACATTTTCATCTTGAATAAAATCCCCAAGATGACTATCTTCTTCCTCACCAATAGGTGTCTCTAATGACACAGGCTCTTGTGATATTTTAAGGATTTCTCTAACTTTATCCACTGGCATATCCAATTCTTCTGCAATTTCCTCTGGAGCTGGTTCTCTACCTAACTCTTGAAGAAGCTGCCTTGATACACGAATTAATTTGTTAATGGTTTCTACCATGTGCACAGGGATACGAATGGTTCGGGCTTGATCTGCAATGGCTCTTGTAATGGCTTGTCGAATCCACCATGTAGCATAAGTACTAAACTTATACCCTTTTCTATAATCAAATTTTTCAACTGCTTTAATCAAACCAAGATTACCTTCTTGAATAAGATCTAAGAATAACATGCCTCGACCAACATAACGCTTTGCAATACTTACCACAAGTCTTAAGTTGGCTTCTGCTAATTTTTTCTTAGCCTCTTGATCACCATTTTCCATTCTCATGGCCAAGTCAACTTCTTCTTCTGCTGATAGTAAAGGCACCTTACCAATTTCTTTTAGGTACATTCTAACAGGGTCATCAATGTTAAGACCTTCTGGAAGTGATAAGTCAAGTTCCTTAACAGGCTCTTCATCCTCCTCAATAAGACCTAATACATCAATACCCGCTTTTTCTAAAATATCATAAACGATTTCAATTTTATCAGCATCGTTAACTAGCTCACCAAAATGAGCTTCTATCTCTTTATATTCAAGAACATTCTTCTTTTTCTTGGCCATGTCAATTAAGGCTTTTACTTTTTCTTCAAACTTACTTAAATTCTCTTCGTTTGCCATAACGCAGGATCCATCCTTTCCTTGTGTTTACTAGTCTAACCATCCTTAAGAGAAATATGCAATCCTTGTAATTCTCTTTTGGCTAAAATTAGTTTTTGTAATGTACTGATATCATTGACCACACGTGATTTGGCGTCAATATTTGCAGATTTAATGAGTTTTATACTATCATTTAAGATTTTTTCTAATTGCATTTTGTTATCAAAAGATACTTTCACATTAAATAAGCTTGCTACTTTTGTTTGATGTTCAAGCTCCATGAATTTGTTAATCAAAGCTGCTTGTTCAATTTTTCCGCTACGATCATAGGCTGCATAGATTTCTTCGGCAACTTTTCTATAGATATCATCAAGAAAATCAGGTACTTCCAAATATTCCTTAACAATCTTATACATATCATAGTTATTTGCAACTAAGGTTAATATACTCTTTTGCGCTAATATTATTCCATCTTCTGACTGTTTCTTTTTCTTTTGCTTATTATTGATATTATTTTTTATTTTATTTCTAGAAGATACTATGCCCGTATTTTTACCTGTCTCAACAACCAGACTTTCTAGATGTTGTTTTTTGGTATTGTATTTTTTGGCGATAGCTTCTAGATAATTATCCCGTTCAATGTCACTTTCGAGTTCGAGTATTTTTAATGCTACATCTTTTTGAAAGCTCGTCCTATTATCAGGATCATCCAGATTATATTTACTAGCAATCTCTTCAACTTGAAACATAAAACTTGGTGTAGCATTTTCTAAGAGTTGTGTAAAAGCTTCACTGCCTTTGTTTTTAATATATTCATCAGGATCTTTATACTCTTCAATCCTTAGAACACGTGCAGAGATATCATTAGCCTTTAATAATGGTATTGCTCGAAGGGCTGCTTTAACACCTGCTGAATCACTATCATAAGCAATAATCACTTGATTGGTATAACGCTTTAATAAGGATGATTGTTCGATTGTAAAAGCAGTTCCTAGTGATGCTACAACATTGGTTATACCTGCTTGAAATAATGCAATAACATCCATATAACCTTCAACAATGATGATGTAATCTTTTCTAGCTGTTCGAGCCAGATTCAAGCCATAGAGGTGACGTCTTTTATCAAATAATTTTGTTTCTGGGGAATTCAAATACTTTGGTGATGAATCTCCCAATACACGCCCACCAAAACCAATGACTCGATTATGCACATCAAATATAGGATACATGACGCGATTCCAGAATCGATCAAAATATTCGCCTGGTTTATTCTTCTCAGGTATAATCAATCCAGACTCACTTAACACATGTTGGTCATATTTCTCACTAAGATAGCGATATAGATCATTTCGAAAGATATTTGAATAGCCAAGTCCAAATTTCTTCTGTATTTCAGGCGTTATACCTCTCTTTTCAAGATACTTTACCGCTGCTTGCCCTTGTTCCGTCTTTAACTGATAGTAGAAATACCTAGCAGCAGCCTTATTAATCTCAATCAGTTGATGCTTCTGATCCATTTGCTTCTTCATTTGATCTGACAATTCTACCGTTGGTAACGTAATATGTACCTGGTCAGCTAAATACTTAACCGCCTCCGTAAAGGCAAAATTCTCATATTCCATAACGAAAGTATACACATTTCCGCCTGCACCACAGCCAAAACAATAATACATCTGCTTATCTTCGCTCACAGAAAAAGATGGTGTCTTTTCATTATGAAATGGACATAACCCAAAATGCCGACTGCCTTTTTTAGTCAGTTGCACATGAGATCCTATCACGTCTATGATATCGTTTTGAACTCTTATCTCCTCAATTAATTCTTCTGGATAATACATATCTTATAACCCTAACTCCTTTAGGTCCTGATGCTTATAAACGGTTGTTTAATTTTTGCATACCCTATTATTTTTCGACACGCTTATATATATTCCTTTCATGAATTTCAACTTTGGTAAAAACATCAAATAATCCATGAATTTTAGACCATTCATCAGTAATTTGCACAAAAAACTATTGTAATAATAGTCCTAGCACGCTTAAATAGTTGCACTTTTTATAATCTTTCATCTCTTTACTCGTATTCTTTCCATGATGCTGGTATAAATAATTTTGTAAATTTGCTTATAGAATATCGGTCTGTCATACCTGCTACATAATCACATACAATTCTTTCTGGCGTTTCTGAAGAAGATTCACCTGTAATCTTTTCTTGAAATTCCTCTGGCATAGCATCCTGATGTTCTAAAAAATAACCATATAATTGTTCTAACATATAATGTGCTTTTAACTCATGTTCTTTTGCTCTAGAACCTACATACACATGCTTGAACATAAAATTCCGAAGCATATTCATGGAATCATTCATATGGTCGCTCATGATAATTTGATTCTTATCCATACTATTTCCAACAATATCATGAATCATATTATTTATCCTTGCTCTGGAGGTTTCTCCAAGTTGATTGATATACTCACTTGGTAAATCAGACTCTCTCAGAATTCTAGCCCTAATGGCATCATCAATATCATGGTTGATATAAGCAATTTTATCTGCTAATCTTACAATTTGCCCCTCAAGGGTATTAGGTCTGCCTGATGTAGGATGATTCAATATACCATCTTTGACTTCCCAAGTCAGATTAAGACCTTTTCCTTTTCGCTCCAGCTTTTCTACAACCCTAATACTTTGCTCATTATGCTTAAAACCTAGTATACACACCTTATTAAGAACATATTCGCCTGCATGACCAAAAGGTGTATGACCTAAATCGTGACCAAGAGCTATGGCTTCTGTTAGGTCTTCGTTTAACCTAAGTGCACGTGCTATGGTCCTTGATATCTGAGCAACTTCCAAAGTATGGGTTAACCTTGTACGATAATGATCACCTTCAGGGGATATAAAAACCTGGGTTTTATGCTTAAGTCTACGGAATGCTTTGGAATGAATGATACGATCTCTATCCCGTTGATAAGCTGAACGAATATCACATGGCTCTTCATCTCGATCTCTACCTCTTGACCGACTACTCCTCATTGCATATTTACTCAGCATCTTGTCTTCCAATTGCTCTTGTGTGATCCTTAAACAATTTTGCATTCGGATTCCCCCTTCTGTCTTATTCCCTTGCTTAATAATGTTCTTCTTACTTATTATATACTCCATAAAAGTCGAAAATCCTCTTAAATACACAACAAAAGTGTGTACTTTGTATACGAAATAGTACGCCTCTCTATTATTTATTACCATTAAACCATATGATTAACCCAGAAAGTAAGAATGACTACTTTGCTACAACATATCACAGGCCCAAATCATTCACAACAAAAAACATATATAATGTTCATAATCACTTAGCTTATTACCTATCTTATTCATAAATAAGGTAACCAATTTAACACAAGTATTTGAACACCATATATGTTTTAACTTAATAACGATTTATTACTTATATAAACATCCTGCCAATCTGATAAATAACCATTGCAACTACCCAAGCCACTGCGAATTGATAAACAAAAGAAAAAATCATCCACTTCCAGCTGTTCGTCTCTTTCTTAATCACACCAAGTGCTGCCACACATGGTGTATATAGTAATGAAAAGACCATAAAAGCATATGCACTCAACTGTGTAAACCCTGCAGCAACTAACTGTGCAGTAAATTGTGCTGTATCACCATCACCCATAAGGTCACCAATACCATAGATGACGGACATGGTGCTTACTACAATCTCTTTTCCCATGATACCAGCTATAAGGGATAGAGAGGCTTGCCAGTTACCAAATCCTAATGGCGCAAAAATAGGTGAAATGAATGCGCCTATAGACGCCCCAATACTATGGGTTATATCTGTTTTCCCTGAAAAGTTAAATTCTAGAATAAACCATATGATAATAGATGCTACAAAAATAACTGTTCCTGCTTTGATCATGTATCCTTTTACTTTTTCCCATACATAGATAGCTATGGTTAAAGGTGATGGCTTTTTGTAAGCAGGTAATTCCAGAATTAATGGAGCGGTTTCCCCTTTTGACAAGGTTCTCTTAAATACAAGTGCTACGAGTATAGCTACTACCACACCTAAGAGGTATAATGAGAAAGCAATAAGCACTTCATTTCCCGGGAAAAATATCCTTGAAAATAATATATATATGGGTAATCTTGCACTACAAGACATAAATGGCGTAATTAATATGGAAATCAAACGGTCTCGCTCATCTTCAAGAGTCCTGGCTGTCATAATCGCTGGTACGGAACATCCAAATCCAAGAATCATAGGAATGAACGCTTTACCACTTAAACCTAGTTTACGCATAAATTTGTCCATAATAAGGGCAACACGTGCCATATAACCACTGTCTTCTAATATGGATATTGCTGTAAATAAACAAGCTATATTCGGTAGAAATATAAGGATACCGCCAACACCACCAATGATACCATCAACAATCAATGAACTTAACCATTCAGCGGCACCTATGTTAACTAAGACTTGACTTACAAGGTCACTAAATGCCCCAAAAACTATATCCAACAGACCCGCTAAGTAATTACCTGCTTTGAAGGTAAAAGCAAACACAGCTAACATCATTGCCATGAAAATAGGTAATCCAGCAAAGCGATTCGTTATAATCTTGTCCACCCGATCAGATGAGGTTTCATCGTTTTCTGCAGTATGTTCTAAAACTTTATGAATGAAAGTGCTGATATAATCGTACTTACCCTTGGCAATATCTTCTTCATGGTCTCCTTCTACGTTAAAATTAAGTTTCTTACAGACCTCTTGGTCATTTTCTAGAAGTTTGACAGCATGCCATCTTAAGGTATCCTGCTTTATATCTTTATTTCCTAACTCAGATATTACTTTCTCAATCTCGGCTTCAAGGTTTTTACCATAATTCACTTGAATAGGCGTATCTAACTCTTGCCCTGCAACATGAACCATTTCTTGTAATAATTGGTCCATCCCTACCTTTTTAGTAGCGATTACTTTAACTACTGGCAAGTTCATCTCTTTCTTTAATTGCTCTAGATGAATAATCAACCCCCGACTCTCTGCCACATCCATCATATTAAGTGCTACAATGACAGGTTTGCCTAATTCTATTAATTGCAATGTCAGATAGAGGTTTCTCTCCAGATTAGAAGCATCTACAATATTGACTACGACATCTGGAGATTCATCAATTAAGTACTCCCTTGTTAATATCTCTTCCATGCTATAAGGCGATAAACTATAAACACCTGGTAAATCAACTAATGTTATTTTCTGCTCTTTATATGTAACCGTGCCTTCTTTTTTCTCTACAGTTACCCCAGGCCAATTCCCTACCTTATGCTTTGCACCTGTATACGCATTAAATAAGGTGGTTTTACCACAGTTAGGATTACCAATAAAGGCTACCTTAATATTTCCACTCATATGCTGTCCCTTTCTAGTTGTATAAGAAAGTTGAACTTTCCATTTTCTATTATATCTTTTACGTGATGTAGTCACTTGTGTTCTTACGCACCAATAGGAAAGTTCGCTATCGCCCTTCCCTATTCTTATATAAAGATATATCCGAATTTCATATTATGAAGCGTTATCTATATTATATCTTTACTATCTCTATTTTTTTATTAACCTGTTTGTACAACAGTTTTCAAACCATGAACTCTATCATGTAAACATTCAACCTTAATGCTTTCAGTTATCCTCTTACCTAATGCAACACGAGACCCTCTTACGTTCAGTATAAAGGAGCCACCTGTATTGTTAGATAATACTTTAATTCGTGCACCTTTAGTAAGTCCCATATCTTGAAGTCGTTTCTTCATTTTAGGATTCTGATTGATATCTTTTACGATAAATGTTTCTTGATTCGCTGCCTGATCTAATGTCATTTTCTATCACCTCTAATGATAATGATTATCACTGTAAATATTATACTCCCAGGCTTATGAAATGTCAATCAAAATATCTTTAGAACACAAGAGGCTACGTCTCGTTTTGCAAAGCGGATTTGTCGTTAGGAAATTTACCTTAGCGCATATGGAAATGCTTCTGTTCCATATGCTTAGAAAGTAGAACTTTCTTATAAGATTAAAAAACTAACGTAAATAACCCTATAAGAAAACCAAGGACGCCGCCTAACCATGTAATGGCATTCAATTCTTTTTTAGCAATGGATAGAATAATATCTTCTAACATCTTAAGGTCAAAAGAATTTAATTGCTTCTCAATAATTTTTCCTAATTTCACTTCTTGAATCAATTCCATCATATGATTATCCACGAATCCTTCATACTTAGATAAAATGAAAGCATCTATTTGCTTTTTATCTGTTATACTGATAGACATCTCACTGGATAAGGTCTTATCTAAGAATTCAGCTACCATATGAGACATCATCGCTTTTGTCTCAGAATTGCCTAATACAGCCTCATACCTATCAACTAATACCTCATGCAACTTATCTTCTAATGCTCCATCCATAACGTCATTAATAAGGTTATAGACGCCCTTATCCCACCCATCTATTGCTTGGTAGATATTAATATGCGATACAACCTGTGGTAGATAACTCGTTAATGCTACAATTAACTGATATCTTGCATCATGAGGTAATAAGTCATCTAGGGGCTTTTCTAACAGATCATCAATTTTATGACTTACAAAGTGGCGTATTCCCAATCGAACATCCTCTTCTTGCAATTTCTCTTTGGATTTCTCTGCAATCGTCTGATAAACGCTCTCAGCATTAACAAACATGGCACCTAATGCACCCACTTTTTGTTTGATTGTTCCATCAATCAGACCAACAACTTTATCTTTTACGTTTTCATTCTCAAAAATCACATCAACAGAATCCGTCATACGCTCTACATGGAACAGAATGACTTCTTTTATTTGATGTATGACATCTTCATCTACCATAGCTCTTACTGTACGTTCTGGGCTTAAAACATCAGTCAAATAGGTCTTGATAACTTGTTGCAAGGATTCATTCTGTATGAATCCTTGAACTTTATCGTTGAAACTTACTTCTGATATCAATTCATTTGCTTTAATGGACTGTAAACCACAACAAATTTGTTTACCTAGAGCTTTAATTAACATAGCCTTAGTCTGTTCATCTTGCAAAAGTTCTACCATCTTATCGGTTAAAAGTCCTTCTAACTTATGAAGCATAGGTCGATTTTCTTCTGTACCGAGTATTTGTCTTAGGTGAATATTTCCTGTTTCATTATACAAGTTTTTATTAACAAAACCAAGAAGATGCTCTTTCGTAGATTCCTTTGATAATTCATCAATAATGACACTATCCGTTAATAAATATCCTTCTATTACCTCTCCGATAGAACTTGCAACACGTTCACGTTCTTTCGGTATAAGACCTGGCGTAAAAGGAACTTTCATACCTAAGAATCGTTTTTCTGTATACGGTCTAAAAAGCATTTTGATGGCTAACCAATTCGTTGAGTAGCCGATGATGGCTCCACCTATGGGAGCTAATATTGTTTGTATATCCATAAGTACACCTCTTTATTATTTTTGTAGTCATTTGTCCTTCCATAGGTCTGTATCTCAAAGTATTATATAGTTGGTTTTGCGAAGACCGCCCTTAAAGAAACAGACGAGCAAAACCAGCTATATAATACTTCCAATATATGCAAACCTCACAAAACTTTTAGGACTAGAACAAAAGTCTTCGTCAGTAAAAGATTTTAAGGAAAATAGAAAGTAAACACTATCAAATACTATTAAAAAAGCCGCCAGGATTACCTGACGGCTAATAGATCACTTATTTTAAAGCAGCTTGAGCCGCAGCTAAACGAGCGATTGGTACTCTAAATGGTGAACAAGATACGTAGTCTAATCCTACGTTGTGACAGAATTCGATAGAAGCTGGATCTCCACCGTGCTCTCCACAGATTCCTAATTTGATATTAGGTCTTGTTGCTTTACCTTTTTCAGCAGCCATTTTTACTAATTGACCAACACCAGTTTGATCTAAACGAGCAAATGGATCTGATTCAAATACACCTTTAGTATAATAATCCTCTAAGAATGCACCAGCATCGTCACGAGAGAAACCGAATGTCATTTGAGTTAAGTCGTTTGTACCGAATGAGAAGAATTCAGCTTCTTCAGCAATAGCATCAGCAGTTAATGCAGCACGAGGAATCTCGATCATTGTACCTACTGAGTACTTCATGTCAATACCAGCAGCAGCAATAGCAGCATCAGCAGCTTTAACTACGATAGCTTTTACGTAAGCTAACTCTTTTATTTCACCTACTAATGGAATCATGATCTCAGGAACGATATCGAATCCTTTTTCTTGCTTCACTTCAATAGCCGCTTCAATGATAGCTCTTGCTTGCATTTCAGCGATTTCAGGATAAGTTACTGCAAGACGACAACCTCTATGACCAAGCATTGGGTTGAACTCATGTAATGAATCTACTGTTTCTTTTAATGCTTCAAAAGTGATTCCCATATCAGCAGCTAATGCTTTGATATCAGCTTCATCGTGAGGTAAGAACTCATGAAGAGGTGGGTCAAGAAGACGTACAGTCATAGGCATGCCTTTAAGCGCCTCGTACATTCCTTTGAAGTCACCTTTTTGGATTGGTAATAATTCGTTAAGAGCAGCTTTTCTCTCTTCAACTTCTTTTGCTACGATCATTTTTCTCATCTTAGCAATTCTATCTTCTTCAAAGAACATATGCTCAGTACGGCAAAGTCCGATACCTTCAGCACCAAATTCTACAGCGTTTTGTGCATCTCTTGGTGTATCAGCATTTGTTCTTACTTTTAATGTTTTAACTTCATCAGCCCAAGCCATGAATTTAGCGAAGTCACCAGATACTTCTGGATCAACTGTTTTTACATCTTCAAGATAGATGTTACCTGTTGAACCGTCTAATGAAATATACTCGCCTTCTTTGATAGTTTGTCCTGCAACAGTAAATGTGTTGTTTTCTTCATCAATCTTGATCTCTCCACATCCTGATACACAACAAGTACCCATTCCACGTGCAACTACGGCCGCGTGAGATGTCATACCACCACGTACAGTTAAGATACCTTTTGCAGCATACATACCTTCGATATCTTCTGGAGAAGTCTCAAGTCTAACTAAAATTACTCTTTCGCCACGCTTGTTAGCTTCTGAAGCATCTTCTGCAGTAAAGTATACCTTACCAGCAGCAGCTCCTGGAGAAGCTGGTAAACCTTTAGCTACAACTGCAGCAGCTTTAAGAGCAGCTACGTCGAAGTTTGGATGAAGTAATTGGTCTAATTGCTTAGGCTCAACTTTCATTAAAGCTTCTTTTTGTGTAATTAATCCTTCTTCTACTAAATCAACAGCGATACGAAGTGCAGCAGCTGCTGTTCTTTTACCATTACGTGTTTGTAAGAAATATAATTTACCATTTTCAATTGTAAACTCCATATCTTGCATATCTTTGTAGTGGTTTTCTAAGTTAGTAGCGATTTTCATGAACTCAGCATATGCTTCTGGCATATCTTGCTCAAGTCTTGAAATAGGTTCTGGTGTTCTGATACCAGCAACAACGTCTTCACCTTGTGCATTTAATAAGTACTCACCATAGATTCCTGGCTCACCAGTTGCAGGGTTTCTTGTGAAAGCAACACCTGTACCTGAACCGTCACCCATGTTACCAAATACCATAGCTTGAACGTTTACAGCAGTACCCCAGCTACCTGGAATATCATTCATTCTTCTGTAGATGATCGCACGTTCATTATTCCATGAACCGAATACAGCTTCTACAGCAGCCATTAATTGAGCTTTAGGATCTTGAGGGAACTCTTCTCCTAATTGCTCTTTATATAATGTTTTAAATGCATTGATAACGTCTTTTAAATCAGCAGCTGTTAAATCAAGGTCACTTTCGTATCCTTTAGCTTCTTTGATTTCGTCAAGAACTCTTTCAAATTTTGATTTTGGAAGACCTTTAACTACGTCTGAGAACATTTGAATAAATCTTCTGTATGAATCGTATGCAAATCTAGCATTATCTGTAGCCTTTGCAAAACCTTCAACAGCTACATCTGTTAATCCTAAGTTAAGTACTGTGTCCATCATACCTGGCATAGATACTCTAGCACCAGAACGTACAGATACTAATAGTGGTTGATCATTATCGCCAAATTTTTTATCGTTAATTTTTTCAAGCTGTACTAATGCGTCTTCAATTTGACCTTGGATGTCATTTGAAATTGCTTCACCATTATCGTAGTAATTAATACAAGCTTCTGTTGAAACTGTGAATCCTTGAGGAATTGGAAGTCCAAGCTTAGTCATTTCTGCTAAGTTAGCACCTTTTCCACCAAGAAGGTTTTTCATAGATGCATCTGCTTCGCTAAACATATAAACATATTTCTTGCTCATTAAATATACCTCCTGTAGAATTTTATATTTAAAAGAGGTGGTAAAGACCTCTAATAATGATCTAAAAGTTAATCTTATAAAGATTATCACCAAATAGTCAATTTCTAACATTTATTAGTAAGAAAATTTGTATAATCCTGTTAAATAACTGTCTTAAATTGACTGCGAACCCTTAGTCCGACATATATTATATCATAAAATTAATAAATTAGTAGACTTTTTTTAATTTTTTTAAGTCAAAAGGCAGATTTTAACCATTTGAACAATAACCTAAGATTTTCCTCTGCCTTTTTGTACATTTTTTACCTAAAATGCCATTTTTTCTTCAAAATATTTCTGTAAATCGTCAATTTTAACACGTTCTTGCTCCATTGTGTCACGATTTCTGATGGTTACAGCAGCATCTTCTAGTGAATCGAAATCGTAAGTTAAACAAAAAGGTGTACCGATCTCGTCTTGACGACGATAACGCTTACCAATACTTCCTCGATCATCATAATCCACGTTAAAGTACTTACCAAGCTTTGCATACACTTCTTCAGCTTGTTCATTAAGCTTCTTAGATAGAGGTAATACAGCGACCTGTACAGGTGCTAATGCTGGATGAAAACGGAGTACAGTTCTTGTCTCACCATTCTCAAGTTCTTCTTCGTCATAGGCTTCACATAAGAACGCTAATGTCACACGATCTGCACCAAGGGATGGTTCAATACAGTAAGGTACGTATTTCTCTTTTTTCTGATCATCAAAATAACTCATATCTTGACCTGAATGTTCCTGATGTTGCTTAAGGTCGAAATCAGTACGATCTGCTATACCCCATAACTCACCCCAACCAAATGGGAATAAGTATTCGATATCTGATGTTGCATTACTGTAATGAGATAATTCTTCTTCCCCATGATCGCGCACACGGATATTCTCTTTATTAATACCTAATGATAAAATCCATTTTTCACAGTACGCTTTCCAGTACTTAAACCATTCAATATCTGTTCCTGGCTCACAGAAGAATTCTAATTCCATTTGTTCGAATTCTCGCGTACGGAATGTAAAGTTACCTGGCGTAATTTCATTCCTGAATGATTTACCAATCTGTCCAATACCAAATGGTATCTTCTTTCTAGATGTACGTTGTACATTTTTGAAATTAACGAAAATACCTTGTGCTGTTTCGGGACGAAGATATACCGTGTTCTTCGCATCTTCTGTTACACCCTGGAACGTCTTGAACATTAAGTTGAACTGTCTTATATCTGTAAAATCTTGCTTACCACAAGATGGGCAAACAATACCTTTGTCTTCAATGTAAGTCTTCATTTCTTCATTTGTCCATGAATCAACAGCATCCACAATCTCTAAGCCATTATCCATCATATACTTCTCGATCAGTTGGTCTGCACGGAAGCGCTCTTTACAGCTCTTACAATCCATTAATGGGTCATTAAATCCACCTACGTGACCTGATGCTACCCAAGCTTGTGGATTCATTAATATAGCACAATCTACACCCACATTATATGGACTCTCTTTAATAAATTTTTGCCACCATGCTTTTTTAACGTTGTTTTTAAGTTCTACACCTAATGGACCGTAATCCCAAGTATTAGCCAAACCACCATAGATCTCAGATCCTGGGTATACAAATCCTCTTGCTTTTGCTAAAGCAACAACTTTTTCCATTGACTTTTCCATGCTCATCATCCTTTCGAAATAACCGCTATTTGGGTTTATTAATACCTACTTGTTAAACAAGTATTATGAGAGAGCAACTAACTGTATTGTTAAAAAGCTAGGTCACTTTCTAACATTAAAAAAAGACATTCCTCTCTCCCTGGTTAAGGGACGAAAGAACATCTTCCGCGGTTCCACCCTATTTGGTGTGTTTAAAAAACACAACCCACTTCTTTCATAAACTGCTCAAAAGCGCCATTCATTAATTCCATCCTATTCAGCTCTCACCATTCTGAATTCGCTTGGAGGATTATCCTTAATTACTTCTCTCTTTCATCACAGATATACAATTTTATTGCCTATACTTTCCTTCATAAAATTAATTGCATTTTATAAAGAAAAAATTTATTACTGACAAAAAGTATAGCAAAACAAGATTTTGATGTCAAGTCATATTTTTGTGCAAAGACTTTGTTTGCATGCAAAGACAAAGTCACAACAAGAGTGGAAAAATCCTTTTCACACTTTCCATCTTTTTGAAGTAATGGTTACCCATTCAATTATCTACCGTATCTTCTACTAATTCGTCAATTTTTTCACCACATAGTTTGCAATAAATGGCGTCATCATCATTTTTTTGTCCACATGTGCCACAGATTCTATCTTCTTTTTTATTGGATAATCTCTTCATACCAAGAAAGCTTGCATAGAGTACGATGGATAATAATAGTGCCCAAAGTATCCACCTAGATATGCCCGACGATGGTTTATATAGAATATAGTATGTACCACTTTCGTCGAAATAAACCGTATCCTTACGCTTAATCATTGCCCCTTTGCTAGCAAATAAAACATCTCCTTCAACCACCACGTTTGCTGGACCACAATCAATCTTAATCAGCATATCATCTTCATAGCTTTTTAATTGACCTTCACTGATCTCTGTATTATCTAAGACATTATATAGGAGATCTTCATCTTCAAATGCATCATAAGTGGTATCTAGATTATCAAGGTAGTCCTCTAGGGTATCGTGATATAATCTGGTTTCAAATATTCTTCTGTAGTCCGTGATTGAATCAAATCGAATGGCAACACCAATCTTATCCCCATAATCATGGATTCGTCTTAATCCCACATGCTCTTCATCGCTTTTTTGAAACCCTTCAATAATTTCTTTTTCTATGGCAATCTGATCAAAGTTATCATCTTTTTCTATAATTGTTGTTAATTCCAGTTCATCATCCATGAATTCATATATGGTTATTCCTATAGGATCATCCGAATATTCAGCTTTACAGCCAACAAAGAAAACCATAACACAACTTATTAAACCTATCATTTTCAAAGATTTCATATGCATTCCCCTTAAGTTTCTATTCCTTGAATGGCATTTCAGAGCCTTGTTATTTCCATCCTTTTATTGTACAGGCATCTTTTTCCAGTTGCAAGGGTTAATACTACAACTGTAGTAAAAAATTGAGGGATTTGAGTTCATGATTAAGATGATACCCTATGAATCTTACCATGACCCTTTTCATTTCATTTAGAATAGCGTCATCAACTTTGAATGTAAAGAGCTGTTCTATGGGTGCTGCTAATATATAATGTAATGTGTAAATCGTACTTTCCCTAATTTCTACAATGGATTTTTGTGTTGGACCACAATCTTTACACAAAACGCCTCCAAGCTGATTACTAAACGCATACAGCATATCTTCTTTACCACACTCCACACAATTTGTGACGCAAGGTGTATAACCAATATAACTCATAGCCTTCAACTCAAATATGCGCATAATCAATTCTTGTGGAATTTTCCCTTTTATAAGAACCTGTAATGTTTTTAGTATGAGTTTCATCAAAGAAGCATTAGGTATGTTTTCTTCTGAAATATATTCACTAAATTCTAATACGTAAAGTCCATAGGCTAATAACTCAATATCCTTTCGAATATGATGGAATGATTCGATTAATTGAGCTTGCTTCATATTGTAAGCTGATTTACCTTTATATAAGATATAATCTCCATAGCCAAACATTTGTGAGCCTGCTAATAATAGGCTATTGGCTTTTCTTGCTCCTCTAGCAAAAACAACAATTTTCCCCTTGTCCTTTGTAAGCATCACAAGCCGCTTATCATTTTCACCTACTGGCATCTCGCTTACAATGATACCTTTTGTCTTTATATCAGCCATCTTCTAACAACCTTTCATCTATGCCTCTGACCCCCATTGTAACATTTTATCGACAATAATTGAATGCTACTCCTAATATATTATAATAAATTTATTAACATGTTACAAACGGGTTGGTCTTTCTTATACAAAAATGCACCTTCAGATATAAGATTAATATCTCATATTTGAGGTGCACTTCCTAGTTAATTTATTTATCACAGTCACTTTTTTAATTACTACTCCGTTTTAATGGCTTCTAAGGCACTTAATCGCATGGCTTTTAGTGCAGGCATATATCCTGAAATAAGTCCAATTAATGCGGTAAAACCTAATGCTGCTAATATAAGCCATCCAGGAATGATGGATATCTTCATTTTGGTCCCTGCTTCCATCATATCAGACATGAGTGCATTTCCGGCGACGAGATTAACAATGAATGATATGAGTAGGCTAACCACAATACCAATTGCTCCACCAATGAGTCCGATGGATGCAGATTCAAATAAGAATAATCGCTTAATATCACGTAATGATGCGCCAATAACTTTCATAACACCAATTTCTTTTCGGCGTTCATAGATGGCCATTACCATCGTATTCGTAATACCAATTGCTGCTACCAGCAGAGATATACCACCTATACCACCAAAAACCATGTTAATAATTTTAGTCATGGAACTCGTCTGCTTTAAAATCTCTTCTGAACTGGTTGTTTTGAATCCCATCTTCCTAATTTCTGCTTGCACACTTTTAATACTCTTCCGATCTGGTACATATAGAAGGGCTTGTGTATAACCTTCTTGCTTTGGCATTTTTCCACCGTATGCCTGGTAATCGGTCATCTTATCGTAATTATTCTTCAACTGTTCTAATTGGTTAATTTCCATAAACATATAGTAAGCTTTCTCGTAATTACTCGTCGAGAGAACACCTACAGGCGTTATGGGGACCGGTTGAATACTACTCTCTTCGTTACCAATTGGCTCCAAGCCAAAAGACATATAAACAGATGCACCTATAGGATTGAATTTTGGTGGCTTTTTGGTACCAAAGAATTCATCAAAATCCTCTGATTCATCTACTTCCTCTGTTGACTTACTAAAATTATATAATGTTTCTTTTCCAAATAATACGCCAAAACTATCTTTTTCTGTAAGACTTCTACCTTGTTTAACCTTATCAATCCCATATTGTTTCATGAACGCTAAGTCCATTCCTTTAATTGGTACTTGTGCTTTCAAACGGTCAGATGTTATCATATTCACATTATAAGTTATGATAGGCGTTGCACCATCCACACCATCAATCTTTTTAAATTGATTAAGATCATCTTTTGTAATATGGGTTTTCTTATTTTTATTATTATTGTTTTTAACCGTTTGTTTGGACACGTTTACCGTTACAATATCTATACTTCCAAACTGATTGAATTGATTGTTCATTTGTTTTTGCATACCTATACCTATTGAAACCATCACTACAATAGAAACTGTTCCGATAATGATACCTAATGTCGTAAGAAATGTTCTCAGTTTTCTTCGAAATAAGTTCTTAAGCCCCATTGATAAAAGATCGAGTTTATTCATGATCGATCAGATCCTTTTTCTTTTTAATCCTTCTTACGACAATGACTGTTGCAACGGCACCGATCACACCAACGATGAGGATAATCAGTATTGGTGATAATCCCCCCTTAGCACCTAATGGCTCAACAGACATCATATTGCCTTCTTCATCCATCATACCATCTGCACTCACTGCAACAATTGCTTCTGCCGTCGTTGTGATTTCTTTTTTCACTTCTTCTACTGCTCCATTTGGCTTGGTATAGGTAAAGATAATATTTCCTGATACTTTTCCTGCTTCTAGTGGCCATACATCCACTTTGTGATACGTTGTTCTTCCAGATTCAAGGTTACCAATGTAACCCCTTGTATTGCTTGCGCCAAAACCTTCAACAAGTACAGTAAAATTATCTAATGTGGTCTTACCTGTATTACTAATCTCTAAGTTAAGACTATGTGGTTGTTCTACCGTCATTGTCTCAGGTATGTTAATATCACTTGTGATAAAACTAGATGTCTGTATAACGGGTACACTTATAAGTTCTGTAGCCGTGTAAGCGACTCCTTTATCATCTTCATATTCAAGATTAACCTTGATCGTATGTGTCTTAGCAGGGGCATAAGGTATTGTATATAATGTTAATTTCTTAGCCATTGACTCCTTAGGTAATATCTCATCAATAAAAAATGTATTACTGCTATTAACAGGTGTGAAGACGCTACCTGATTTACTACTGTCTTTGGCTGTATTATCTTCTGCCGTTAAAAACACCTTGACATTTTGTACTTTTTTCGTTTTATGGGTGTTATTTAAGGAAATATTAAGTTCAAAATTCTGTCCTGCGTTAACGATTGTAGGTGTTGTCGCATAACTATCCACGATGATATTGGGTTTGCCTGTGGTTTGATCTTTGTTGACATAGATACCAACATACTGATTAATGGTTGTAAAGGATTGTTCATCTTTACCCTTTATTTCAATATTTAGCAAATGATTTTTTGTCTTAGCATCTGATGTAGCCTGTAGTTTAAAACTTAATTTTTTCCCAGCACCTGGGGCTAATGATTTCACTAATTGAACATTCTGGGATACAGGTACAATGCTATCTGCCGATTTAACGGAAACAGTTAGATCCTTTGCTTCAATCTTACTCTGGTTAACAAGATCAAAGGATACATTAAAGGTCTTCGTATCTGAAATAGGACTTTTTGGTGCGTTAACATTTTTAATAATAATGTCTGCCTTTTTTAGATCCACTCGTACAAAAACTTCTCTTTCTAATGTACGTTCAACATTTTGAGCATCTTGGTACGCTAAATGAATAGTCAATGGATAACTTCCTTTTCCTAACTTTTCTGATGCATATATGTTAAAGACAACCTTTTCTTCGGCTTTTTGCGGCGTTAATTCCGTAATCATTTGACTATTAATACCTTCAACTAAATTAATGGACTCAGCTGATAAACCTTTTAGCTGTACCTTTACATTTTTCATGGTTTCTTGGGTTGTGTTCTTCACGACGAAGCTCATTTGTCCCTCTTTACCAGCATCAATAACCGATGGTACTGTTGTTATATTCATCACTTCTAGTGAAGCGTCTTTTTTCTTAGCAACTCTTATGTATACCTCTTCTTCTATGGTCTGTTCATTGTTTTGGCTATCTTGGTATTTTAATCGTACTTTCAGAGGGTAATTACCTGTTGTCATTTTTTCTGATGCATATAGATTAAAGGTAACCATTTTGCCCTCAGTAGCTGGTGATAAATTATATATGGTCTGGCTGTTAACACCATTAACAATGGAAAATCCCTCCTGAGATAAGCCTTGTAAGGATGCTTCTATATGTTTAACGCTTGCTATACCTGCATTATTGTTAACTAAAAAGCTCAATGTTGTTTCTTCACCTGCATAAAGTGTTTCTTCTGTTGTTTTTATATCTGCAATGGCTAATTTTATATCTGGTACACCTTTTTTAACTTTAATATGTATGTCCTGTGTCTTGGACTTTTCATCACCGTAAGCATTGAAGTATTTATATCTTAACTGGAATATGTAAGTTTTAGCTTTGGTTGCACTTAATACATTAAGAGAATAGTTTAGCTTTACCTTACCTTTTGATTTTATTTCTTTTATATGGTTGATCATACTCATGGTATTGCTTTCATAATAAAAATCTCCACTTGGTGGTACTAATTCAACGGAAATAGTCTTAGCTCTATGGGTGCTTAGATTCTGTAATTCCAACTCTAAATTAAGTTTAGACCCTGCTGTTACAGCTGGCATGGTTTGATTCACTACACTAAGGTCTGGATTGTATTTTTGTGTATTTGTCGGGGTACTAGGACTGGCATCTACGCTTGGCTTTATCATATCAATTGTAATGCTATTAACGGCTTGTTTTGAGGTTCCACCTTCTTTGTAATTAAGCGTTAATTCAATAGTATTCTGAACACCTGAGCATTTTAGTGGAAGGGTTATGGTCTCTTTTTGACCTGCATTAAGATTAGCTGGATTAATAGATATAACAGAACCTGTATTTTTTAATGTAAAGCTTCCTGGATTAATACTTAATGTAGCATCTGATATAGCCCCACCGCTAATCTTTTTCAAACTAAATGTAAGATTAAATTCTGTCCCTTCAGATATGGTGCTTTTATCTACCGAATAAGCATCAACAATAATGTCATTTGCATCTGCTGCTTTTATAGGCATACCTATACTAAATGTAATAATGAGTGTACATAAATAGATCAATAATTTACTTTTTTTCATGTTTAAGCCTCCTGCTTCATATTTAATCCTCTTAGAATGTCATCTCTTGTTTCATCAATTCTTTCAATGAGTCCGTCCCGTACATGAATAACTCTGTCAGCATATACGGCTGTTTCTATATCATGGGTGACCATAATGAGGGTTTGATTATTTTTTCGAATCATTTTTTTGAAAAGTTCCATGACTTCAATGGTTGTCTTCGTGTCTAGATTCCCTGTGGCTTCATCAGCAAAAACAATTTCAGGTGTACCTACAAAAGCTCTTGCAATACTAACCCGCTGTTGCTGACCACCACTCATTTGGGATGGTTTATGATCAAGTCGATCGCCCAAACCTACTGCTGTTAGCATACGTCTAGCCTCTTTCCTACGTCTCTTCTTATTCACGCCACCAAATATCATAGGCATAGCTACATTTTCAAGGGCTGTTAAGCTGGTCAGTAGATTGTAAGACTGAAATACAAAACCAACATGTTCTTGTCGAAACCGCGTTACTTGTTCTTCATTCATCTTTTCAATGTGTCTACCTTTTATTACGATTTCCCCAGCCGTAGGTTTTTCAAGTCCTGCTATCATATTGAGTAATGTGGATTTTCCTGAACCTGATGTCCCTAATATGCAACAACACTCGCCTTTTTTTATCTCAAGATTAATTTCTTTTAATGCTTCTACTTTTTCTGTACCCATACGATATACTTTTTTTAATGCTTTTATCTCAATAATATTGCTCATAGATTCCTCCATTTCTATTATAATGTCCTTTGCCTGTTATGTATTTTGATTGGCTAATACTACCAAATATGTTATAGGATACACCTTGCCATATAATGACTTTTTTCTTAATTTTTTCTTAATATCTAAAAAATAGCAATAAAAAAGTAGCCCCATGGCTACTTTTCATATAAATAATATAACGTTATTCTTCTAAATGTTTATAAATACATACAATTAATTTATAGTTTAATCTTGAAATAAATCGATTCCAATGGTAAATCGTCCACCGTCGATATGGGCTTCAATCTCTCCTTTATGCATGGATATGATTTCTTTGCATATGGCTAAACCAATACCAGCGCTTTCCATGGTTCGATCAGAAGTAAAGAATCGATTAAAAATATCCTTCTCAGATAATTCAATACCATCCTTGATGCCATTAGAGATCTCAATCCGATAACCACTTTCATAATCATACGTTGTTAGCAATATATCTTTATCTGGATGGGCATACTTTAATATGTTTTTAAACAAATTTTCCATCACTCGGTTAAATTTATCAACATCAATGAGGTACTCTTTGTCACATTCATCTACTTGAAATTGAAGGTTCAAATGCTGATCTTCCAATAAAGATGCCCATTCATAGCAAGTCTGGCTGACGTATCTACTTATATGAACTGGTGAGCTGTGTAATTGCATTTGTCCATTAGATAACATGACGTATTCAAATAATTGCTCAATAAGATCGCCTAATGCTGTGGATTTATTGAGGCAGATATCAAGATACTGAGGATTAATATCACCTTTATTATCATAATTGTCTTTGAGTAATGTCAAGTACCCTGTTATAGAAGTCAACGGCGTTCTAAGATCATGGGATAAATTGGCTATTAATTGATTTTTTGCCTGTTCATCCAATTTTTCTTTATCTATTCGACTTTTTAGGGCTTTACTCATCTGATTGATGTGTCTTGCAACATCTGTAATCTCATCGTTTCCTTTTATTGGCACCTGATGATCAAGCGTACCCCCTTCAAGAATATCTAAGCCATTACCAATTTTCCGAAGATACTTTTGCTTTCTGCTGATAAAATAACTTAAACTAACAACAAATAAGATAATAAAGCCAATAATAAACACAATACTTAAGATAATATAGTATTGACCTAATGGATCCAGTTGAACAGCAAGAATAAAGATATCATCATCTGTTACCACATACCTATACTGATAAATTGGCCATGGTTCATACTCCCCTTCTAATAACATCTCTATATCATCTTTTCTTAACATCTCTACTTGTATAACATATTTTGTATACTGCTTAATTTTTTGATCCAATAATTTTTTATTATGTTGACTTATCTTATTCTCTTTTATATATGTTTCTATTTCCGTAAAAATAGTATCTATTTCTATATCAATTTTTTCTAACTGTTTTTCATATTTTTTTTTAGGAAAGCTCTCATAAATCGAGCCAATAATGATCATACCTAAACTTGCAATGATAAAACTTACAACGATGGCTAAGATAAATTCTGCCTTTAACCGATAGTGACGGGGCTTCTTATTTTTATTTTTCAATTTTATAACCTACCCCCCATACGGTTTTAATATATTCATTCTGAAAATTGGTTTTTAATTTATTTCTTAATTTCTTAATATGCACCATAACCGTGTTTGCAGACACATCAATAAATGCCTCATTCCAAACACTTTCATAAATATGTTCAATGCTAAAGACTTGTCCTTTATGCTCTGCAAATAACAATAGTATATTAAATTCAGTACGTGTCAGATGAATTTCTTTTCCTTCTCGTTTAACCACATGGGCTTCTTTATCAATTTCTAAGTCTTTCACATAAATATTCTTATGGTCCCCCTCCATATGTGCCCTAGCACCTAACACTCTATACCTTCTTAGGGCTGCTTTCACTTTTGCAACTAATACAGGTGGTATAAAGGGCTTTTTGATATAGTCGTCTCCACCTACGGATAATCCAAATATCATATCAGAATCCTGGGTTTTAGCTGTAAGAAAAACAATAGGTACACTACTTATTTTACGAATCTGTGTGCATGCTTTAATACCATTCATCACAGGCATCATCACATCGAGTATAATCAATCCTGTTTCATCATCTACAGCTTCAACAGCCTTTTTACCATTACTAACGGTTACTACTTCGAACCCTTCATTCTCAAGACATACTTTTATTAATTCTCTAATTTCTAATTCATCATCTGCCACAATAATTTTTTCCATATAAACACCTCTTTTCCATTCAACTGGCTATCCTATAATTTTGTTGTTTATATTATCTTTCATAACCCACTCTATATTATTATGCTGGATAGACCTTACTGAAAAATGAAGGATATCTTAACTTTTTCTTAATATTATATTTTACCTCTTTAATTCTGCTTACTCTATTAACGCATATGGCTATTCCACAAAAAGTAAGAATGATTAACTTTACTACAAGATGTAGTTGTCCAAAGAATGTTGCCAATTATATCTTTTAGTAAAAGTCATACCAAACTACTTTTTGGACATTAACGCTAGTATTAGAATTTAATAAAACCATATATGATGACTAGGATCTTATCCAAGATATCATATATGGTTCATTTTACTTATATTTACTAGCCGTATCTACATAATGTTCGGCAGAAACCCTAAGCTGAGCTTTTTCCTCTTCAGTTAGATGTCGAACGACTTTTGCTGGCGATCCTAAGATAAGAACCCCTGGTGGGAACTTTTTATTTCCCGTTATAAGACTCCCAGCACCAACCATGCTATATTCACTAATGACAGCACCATCAAGTATGATACTTCCCATGCCTATTAGGCTATTATCATGTATTGTACATCCATGAATGATACAATTGTGACCAATGGTTACATAGTCTCCTATATAAACAGGTGCGTCTTCACACACATGTACCGTGCTATTATCTTGAATATTAGAGTACCGCCCTACTGTGATTTGGTTAATATCACCTCTTAAGACAGCTCCAAACCAGATGCTTGCCTTTTCATGTACTATTGTACGTCCAATGACATCAGCGCTTGGAGCAATATACGCGCTCTCAGCAATTTCTGGTTGAAATCCTTCATAAATCATTATCTATCACCTCAGTTAATATGTTAGGACTAGTATAGCATATCTCACTTAATTATGTACATGCTATATGTTAATCCACTTGAAATCGATTAGCTAATTCTTCAAGCGTCTTAGCTAATTCACTAACACCTTCACTGTTATTAGCGATTTGCTCCATGGAAGCTGATTGTTCTTCTGTGGTAGCAGAAGCTTCTTGAGTACTCGCTGCATTCTCTTCGGCAATAGCAGATAAGTTCTGAATAATATCTAGAATTTCCGTTTTCTTACTATTAACGATATCTTCACTTTCTACCACTTTTATCATACTTCTTTGAGAATCTTGAATGGCTTGTGCGATCTGCTTGTATTTTATTTCTGTTTCTCTTACACTCGCTACTTGTATCTCAACAGTATTTGTAACAATTTTAATTTTATTGACAGCATCATTTGCATTGGAAACGAGTTCATTAACTATATCATCAATTTCTTTCGTTGATTGGGTGGATTGCTCAGCTAACTTACGAATTTCTTCTGCTACAACAGCAAAACCTTTACCTGCTTCACCTGCACGTGCTGCCTCAATAGCCGCATTAAGTGCTAATAGGTTTGTCTGCTCTGCAATGGATGCTATCACTGTACTAGCACCACCAATTTTTTTAGAACTTTCATTGGTATCTATAATAACACTGTATATATCCTTTGCTGACTTTCCACTTTCTTCTGTTTGACGAATTAATTCATCGATTTCAGTAAGTCCTATTTCTACTAAATCAACAACTTGTTTAGAACTGGTTTGTAATTCTTTCATTTGTTCTTTTTCTTCTTCCACTAATGCACCAAGTTCCATGGCTGTTTCTGAACCCGATTCTGTATTACGTGCTTGATCAGAAGCCCCTCTAGCTATCTCTTCTATGGTTGATGCCACCTCATTAGCTGCTGTAGCTGCCTGCACTGTATTTGCTGTCATGGACGTTGCAGAATCACTAACACTCTTAGATATGGTTGTGATTTGCTTAATGAGATCTGTAAAACTCTGTTGCATGGTTACTAAAGATTTGGCTATGATACCTATTTCATCTTTTCTCTTTAAGTGCTTCTTCAGTTGCTTTTTATCTAGTCTTAGATCATACTTAGCTAGTTGATCAAGGACTATAGAAACCTCTTTTAATGGTTTGGCAATCATTCTACCAATAAAATAGACAAATACAAACGTAATAAGAATAGCGATTACACCTGTTATCGAACTATCTTTTTGCATTTTACCTAACTCGGATACAACTTCGTCAGTAGGTGCTACTATACCGAGGGACCAATCCGTACCATTAACAGGAGCATAACCAATTATGGAATCAATGCCCTTCTCTGAAAATTCACCACTACTTATTTCTTTATTGATCATCTTGTTAACAATGGCTTCTACTTTTGTTTCTTTATTCACAATGGATTCTACTAGCATATTCGTTTCTTTTACAACTAACGCTACATCTTGATGAGCTACAATTCTACCTACATTATTAACAATAAATGAGTATCCTTTTTCACCAACTTTAACATCTGATATAATGTCACTAAATTCAGTTGCATCTTTAATACCAGATAAAACACCAACGATAGAGCCATTGTACCGAACAGGTGTTGCATATACAAGTATTGGTAATCCAGTTATTGCACTATTAATCACCTCTGAAATAACCGTTTCACCATTAAGTGCCTCTTTAAAATACTCTCGTTGGCTTAGATTTTTAGACTCACTATCCGTAAAGTGTGCTGTTCCATCTCGCTCAACATAATCCATCTCTATGTATCCACTTTTTTTCAATTCCACTTTTAATACTGATATTTTTGCATTAATAGGTACATTAGGGTCAGCAATTTTTTCTAAGGTTGCAATTTTTTCTAAAACCCGCATTTCTGTATTAATTCTTTCTGAAACAACCTGAGCTGATTTATCTGCTATAAGCTCAAGGTGGTCTTTTGTTTTTCCTAGTAATATATCACCACTTCGGATTATAGATACTAAGGATAAACCACCACTTAATAATGTAACAATAACACATATTGCAATTACCAATTTTGCTTTAATACTCTTCATATCTGTCCCCCTTGATTGTCAACATAATCGTCTTTTTACCCTATAATTATTTTATCTTAATTTGTAAAATTTGTCAATAATTACCACATCGTTGTGTCTTTATGTCTTATTTTGAATCCCTGTATATATCACATGACTAGATCGTTTAACCTCATATAAAAATAATCTCAACTAAGAACATTCTCCCTCATTTACTGAACTACATAGTATACAAAAAGCGTATAAATGAGTTGATAAGATATATCTTATACTATTTATACGCCAGCTTATACGATAATTAATGATATTTGCTCTATGTATTTTTACAACAAACTATATTTTGAACTTAGAAGCTGATACATCTAATGTATTGGCAAGAGTGGATAATTGATTACTCGTTTGTGATATAACTTGTATGGAAGCTGCTTGCTCCTGCGTTGATGCCGCCGCTTCTTCCGTTCCTGCAGCATTTTCCTCAGCTATAGCTGATAAGTTAGTCATCACCTCTAAGATATCATCTTTTCGCCTTCTTAACTCTTGACCCATATCATTTAATTTTTCAACACTGGTTTCAGATTCAATAATAGCTTGGGAAATCTCTTGATACTTATCTTCGGTCACTTTAACACTGGATATCTGTGCTTGTACAATCTGTGATACCTCTTGTATTTTTATGACCGCATTATTAGCGTTACTGATTAATTCGTTTACCATTATATCTATTTCTTTTGTAGATTCTGTTGATTGTTCTGCTAGATTTCTTATTTCCTCAGCTACTACTGCAAATCCTCTTCCAGCCTCACCTGCACGAGCTGCTTCTATAGCTGCGTTCAGAGCTAGTAAATTGGTTTGCTCTGCAATAGCTGCAATCATGGTACTTGCCTTACCAATTTTTTTGGTACTTGCATTCGTTTCTTTGATTACCTCAAAAATCTCACCGGCAGAACGACCACTTTCCTCGGTCTTATCTATTAAAGCTTCTATCTCTATCAACCCATCGTTAACGAGATTATTAACCCGCTTCGTATTATCATTCAATTCCGTCATAATCTGATGTTCACGTTCAATACAGTTACCCAGCTCATAGATTGTACCTGAACCTGATTCTGTATGCCTTGCTTGATCCGTAGCACCTCTAGCAATCTCACCAATGGTTGTAGCTGTTTCTTCTGCTGTAACAGCCGTTTGCCGTGTAACATCTGACATGGATTGGGATGCATCTCTCACTTCTGTCGATACACCTGTTATCTCCTGTATAAGCCCAATGAAATTATTATTCATCTTAGATAAGGCATTAGCAATTGCTCCTATTTCATCTTTTCGTTTATAATAATGGGTTATATTCCCCATTACATCGCCACTTAACTCATAATTCGATAAACGATTAATGGAAACAACAAGTTGCTTCAAAGGTTTAGCAATCATCTTGCCAAATAGGTAAATAATGATTAAACTTATTAATAAAATGATAAGGGTTGTCTGAATACTTGATCCACTCATAGTCTCCAGTTCACTTAACACCTCGCTAACAGGTGCTGCTACTCCCAATGACCAATTGGTACCTTCGATAGGTGCATATCCCATTATGTATTGTTCGCCATTTTCGGTATATTCACCACTATCATTTTCTTTTGCAATCATTTTGGTAGTAATTTCTTCCAGCTTAGTCAACTGATTCTCTTGTGCTTGTTCTAAGATATTTTCTTCATTTGTAACACGTTCAATATCTAGGTCGGCTACAACTCGCCCTTCGTTATTTACAATAAAGACTTTTCCCATTTCACCTATCTTTACATCCGTTATTAATTCACTAAAACTCGCAGCATCTTTAACAGCTACTACCGTACCAACTATGCCACCATTTCGATATATAGGGGTTGCATAAGTAACGATATTAGATCCATCAATTTTACTCTTTAAAATATCGGATATAACCGTCTCACCATTTATGGCTCTTTGAAAATATTCTCGGTCTGAAAGGTTTTTTGTACTACCATCAGTTATTTCACCTTGCCCATTCCTATCTGTAATAATCATAAATTGATGATTATTACTCCTTACCTCTTGTTTTAAAGTGGTCATTTTCTCTCTCATGGTATACCGTTGTTCGACAATCTGCGATTTTGATGCAACACCTTCAAGAACCTTTTTTTCTATGTTAATTCTTTCGGCAATCACTTGGGCAGATTTTTCAGATATAATTGTTAGATTATCTTTCACTTTTTCCAGTAGTGCTTTAGAACTACTTGTGTAGGATACGAAAGCCAGTATACTGCAAGATAATAACACAATAATAGATGTGACTAGAATCAATTTAGTTTTGATACTTTTCATCTTTCATCCCCCTTCCTTATCTTGCCAACATTCTACCTCGTTTACCAAATGTTGTCAATATTTGTTCATGACAATAGGTAACAAGTCTCAATTGACCCTTAATATTGTAAAGCATATTTTATGATAGCCACTATAAATAAAGAATAATGTCAAAATTAGTTTTACACTTTATGACGGTATACAGTTAAATCCAAATGACCGTTCTTTACTAATTCACCTTCAACATTGGTATGTAACGTGATATAATAACCATGTAAGGTATATTCAATACATCGACAAATTACCTGTAAAAAATTAGCATACATCTGTTAATTCAAGCTATTCATTCACTTTATTTCAATGACAAGGAGCAAGAATTATGGCTAAAATAAATTGGAAACCTGGAAATATGATTTACCCGCTACCAGCTGTTATGGTATCCTGTGGAACAGAACCAAAAAACTATAATATCATTACCATTGCATGGACAGGAACCATATGTACCAATCCACCCATGACCTATATCTCTATACGACCTAATCGCCATTCTTATGATATCATCAAAGAAACTGGTGAATTTGTCATTAATTTAACCACCGAAAGCTTAGTAAAAGCGACTGATTATTGCGGTGTCAAATCTGGAAGAGACATAGATAAATTCAAAGTAATGCATTTGACTCCTTCACAAGGCGTAGAAGTTAAAGCTCCCCTTATAGAAGAAAGCCCAGTTAATATTGAATGTAAAGTAAAGGAAATTATTACGTTAGGTTCTCATGATATGTTTATGGCAGAAGTCGTTGCTGTCAATGTGGATGATGATTATCTGGATGAACATGGTAAATTTCATTTAGACCAAACATCTCCCATCTGTTACTCTCATGGCAGCTATTTTGGCTTAGGTAATAAACTAGGTACCTTTGGCTACTCAGTGGCAAAGAAGAAAACAAAGAAAAGGAAAAAAAGGTAGCTCCCTTTTTTTCTATTCTTTTTTTGCTTTGTTGATGGATATAACGATAACAAGTACAAAACATATGATAATAATGGAACTAAAGCTAATAAGTAAAATGCGATATAGATCATGTCCATTCCCATCAATCTTAGAATGATCTATCTTATCTGTTGACTTGTTATCTTCCAAATCTTTTTTATCTCGTTGATCACTTCTTGCTTGATTATCTTTTTCTTTTTTGGGACCTTTATCGCCTAGTTTCTTCTCCTGAGTGTCTTCTGAATTGGGTTCTTCATACGTTCTAAATAGTATATCTAATAAGGAGTTTTCTGTATCAGCGCTTTCTTCCTCCTCAAGGGAATCATTAAAAAGAATATCATCGTTCACGATAAGTTGAAATGTAAAAGTCGTCGACTGATCTTTAAAGTTATGGGCAGTTATATTAAATGTGAAAACACCTCGCTCATTACCTTCAAAATACAGTGTATCCCCTATAACATAACCTTGATCTACCACATAAAACAACTCGTCATTACTTGAAAAGACTTCCTCCAAATTAAGCTCAAAGGTATGGTACGGCTCTATGGAAAATAAATGTTGTACTCTATTTAGCTTAGGCGCTCTTCTCCTTGCATTTTTATAAAATACACCATTCTTTACAATAACTTCTTCCTCCTTAAATGCCGTTGGTATAATGAATTCCCCTTCTAAAATCAGCTTTAATTTGTAGTAACCATCCGGCACATCATCATAGCTAAAGTCATAGATTTCATAACGTTCGATGCCTTGATAAGTGTTATCATAGCTCAAATTACCCTCATAGGTATTCCCTGTTACTGTATTTTCCAGAATAAGTTTTAACCTTTGACTATAAACAGTATAACGATTTTTATAATCATCCATTATTTTAACAAGAACTTGTCGATTTTTATTAAAATAATGAAATACAAATTCGTTAGTCAGCTCATTACCAAAAGATACCTTAGCTTGTTCATGATTCATTAAATCAATATCTTTATATAAGCTTAATCCCTCTTCATCACTACTCAAACTAGCATAAAAGCGATATCGATTAGGATTGAACAAAACGGGCTCTACATCATCGAGATGATCAAATGCATTATAGGAGTCATAGGACACTGGTACCGTATCCATATATGCCACATTGGTAAGTAATTCCATATTTCTATTTGAGATATTGGATGTGTCCACAATAACTTCTTTCAGGTCATCCTCATTTAGTAATAAATAATAATCATTTTGCAACGTATATAAATAACTACCGTTATTGGCTGATATAAAAACCCGATGCTCACCATAGTCTACTAACAATTCTTGTTGTCCATGACTAATGGTAAAGCCTACCCATTGATATTGATTCTTTAACCCATCATTCACTTGCATATAGACAGTAGCATAACTGGCCTCATCATAATAGATAGTTTGAACCCCTATAGGTTCAAAGGATTTTTGACCAGTGGTTAAAATCTTCTTGCAATATATAGGCACATTATGACCATCATTATTCATATCAACTGGTTCACATACCGCCAATAGATAATCATACTTTTTCATTAAGGATGGCATATCTAGAGTCATATAATAGCGTCCGTTTTTGAAATACCCCTGTTGCTTATCATCACCTAGATACATAATCTCTTCATTGTCTATGCCACCACTTAATCTTAACTTATAATCTGTAGATAATTCGTAGCGTTCATTATAAACTTCAAATACCAGATTATAATCACGTACTTCTATGTTGTAGGTATCGACTTTCTTACTTTTTCCTGCTTCTTCTAGATAGATATCTACTTGGTGTTTACCAACTGGTAAGTCAATGTCAAAAGTAATGGTCACATACCCCTCACTTTCAATGGCATACTCATAAGCATCTCGCCCATCTATTTTAATATGTACTTGTCGCCCTCCTTCTGATGAATAGATTTTTAAATAACCTGATGCGTAAGGCTCAATTACTTTTTTGCGAGATATAATTGTAAATGACTGGTCCATTGCAAAATTCTTAAAATTCACAATACCATGGCCATAAGCCTTATCTTTCATATCTAACCCTACATCATCACTGTATATGCTCAGTAACTCTTCCATCACATGCGTGTTTACGTCTGGATTAACGAGCAGCATCATAGCAGCAATAGCACTCACATAGGGCGCAGCAAAAGATGTGCCATCCTCAAGATAACCATCTAACAAAGCATCTATCTGCTCCCCTGGTGCTGCAATATCAATGCTGTCCCCATAATTAGAAAACAGACTTACATTGTCGTTCTGATTAACTGCACCGACAACAATAATGTTATCTTTTCCTGCAGGATACACATATTTGGTATCAATGCAATCATTACCAGCTCCTGCAATTAGGATTACATTTTGTTCAAGAGCATCATTCATTGCCTCATCAAGATGTTTTGAATATCCCATACCTGCTAAGGATAAATTAATAACCTGTGCACCTTCATCCACAGCATAGCGAATGGCTTTTGCGATGGTTGAATCATGGCCCGTTCCCTCATCATTCAATGCCCTAATTGGCATGATCTTGATATTTGCCATGGTAGAGTTGGCGATAATACCTGCAACGCTTGTCCCATGCCCATCACCATCTTGAGGTTCTTCATCCTCTTCTACAAAATCATAACCAGCCACTAAGCGGTCTTTAAACAAGGGTATGGAATCATCGATGCCACTATCAATAACGGCAATGGTTATTTCCCCTTCTAGACCCTTTAGTTTCTCTTTTAAAGCATTAACACCGGTTCGTTCATAAGCATCATTCAGCTCTTCTTCTTGGCTCTGAATAGCTTTCGTAGCCTGTCTTATATAATCTGGCTCTTTGTAGATAAAAAGATCCGTTTGTCCTAATGGATGCTTCAATTTAATGATGCTATTTTCCCCATGATCACTTATCCATGCCACATCATCAACAGGAATGCTCACAACTTCCTCCCATCGCCTATGACAATCCTTAGGATATACCAAAATACGATCAACACCAGCCTTCTTTAATGTTTCTATAAAATCATATTGCTTATGATCCTTGCCATATACCTGTATTTGCATGACGAAAAGCAAACTACATAACCCGATTAATAACTTAACTTTCCTCAATCCCATCATCCTTTTGTCTTATTTTTTGCTCAATTTCTATGATGACCTGCTTCACTAACTGCTCTTTTTCTCCATGCCAACGACGCTGATTGATAGCCATTAGTTCTATCTGCATATGTTCCATAAGGGGTTGGTAAGCATAGTGAAATTGGTTAACTAGTACGTCTATAAGATGTATTGTATACATGATTTTCAACTTTGTAAATATGGGGTCATAGGTTAACAAATAAGCACATAATCGTCCACCATCCATTTCCCTTGTTCCTTCACAACATTCTTCAAAATCAATACCGTATATAACCCCATCTTCAATTAAAAAATTTCTGAAATGAATATCACCTAAACGTATTTTTTTACCAGTTGTCCTATAGGTAAGACCATAAAAAGAATCCAGCCATTGTATAAGCTGAATAAAGATAGCTGAAATACTATTATCCCCAAGAGGGTCTTTCTGCTCTGCCTCCCACTGAGTTAGGCAATCGAGTAAGGTGGTAGGTCCAACATAAGCCATGTGTACTCTATCCTCTTTATGGTCTATTACCTTGGGTACAGCTAATCCTTGATCATGAAGGGATTTAAGATAATACACTTCTTTCTCCAAAAGACTGGTCTTAGTTATCATGATTTTTTCTACGTATAGTGTGTTATCATCTGAATTCTTTATTAAGTGCACTTGATTCTTTCTACTTTTGAATGTCTTCAATTTAATATCTGCCATTTAGTCATCACTCTCTTGATTCAATCTATTTTTCTTGATTCTAAAGGTTCATTTATACAATGTCAACACATGATTTAATGAGTATTAAATTTACGTATAGTAAATACCTAGAACAGTAATGCATACACATACACTCAATACCATAACGACATAATCAAACCACTTAAACCTTAGAACAATATAACTGGTACGGTTTTCACAGGCTCTTAAACCTTTGCAAGTCATAGCTATTGCCATTTTTTTGGATTGTACGATAGTTCCTGTTAAAACAGGTGTTATCATATAGATATAGAGCTTTATTTTTTCTTTATGGTTAATTTTTTAATGGCGATACCCCTAAGTTCTAACGCTGTCATAGCGTCCCGAAATTCTTCTCCTAACAAAGGAACCCATTTTAAACCAATCATTACCATAAAAGCAATTTCATAAGGGATTTTTAGCTGAATCAGTCCTTGGACAAGGATTCTTGCTGTCGATGTCATGAGGATTGCAGCACACATAATCATCATGGACATTCTCAAGATAATCATTATCCCTTTTTCCATACCCACATCTGTTAATAGCATTAACCTGCCAACTCTCAAAATACTATGGCCTTCTTGTAAAAAAATACTTTGTATAAATACCATACTAACGAATAGAAAAATCAATGACCTAAGTCTTTTTATAACAATCCATAAGGGACTTTTCAAGAGCAAACTCGTTGCAAAAGTTAGTAGACTCAGTAGAATTAAAAGACGTAGATCTCGAATAATAACTGCCAAAGTAGATAAGCAAGTGACTATACATAGCTTAGCTCTTGGGTCAATAATTCTACCGTGTATCATCAATAATCTTCCCTTCCTCTAGGGTAACAATACGATCCGCATGTTCCTTGACAAATTCATGATTGTGGCTAATGATGATCATACCGATACCCTCCTGCTGAATTTTCTTTAAGTAATGTGATAACTGCATAATCCGAACATCATCCAGTCCTGTCGTTGGTTCATCTAATATTAGAAATTGGGGTTTACTAAACAAAATACTTCCAAGAGCCAAGCGTTTTAATTCTCCATGGCTTAGGGTATAGGGCGATACTTCTTTTTTATCTTCTAGCTGAAAAAGACGAAGCAATACCTGTACCCTTGCTTCACCTTCTTTTAAATCTTTTCCACATAATTTATGTGCAAATAGTAACTGTTCTTGTACAGTAACAGCAAATATATGCTTCTTCGGATTCTGGAAAAGATAGCCTATTCGAAGCCCCACATCACTTAGTGCCATGGTTTGACTATCTAATCCATCAATCCATACTTGTCCACCATCTGGTTTAAGAATACCCGCCAATAATTTACCTAGAGTTGTTTTGCCCGAACCATTATCTCCTACAATTGCTGTAACTCTCTTAGGTTTAATATCTAACGAAACACCTTTTATGATAGGTCTATTTTTTTTATAACTGTACATGATATGGTCTGCTTTTATAAAATCCACAAATTAAATCTCCTTATCATACAATGTTCCATTAGCTAGATACATGATCCTGTCTGCTATATCCAGATTCGCTTTTTGATGATCTACCATCATAATGGTTATGCCTTTTCCACGTAGTTTTCTTAAAATTGCTTTCAACCGCTGTCTACCTGAATGGTCGATTTGTGCCATGGCTTCATCCAATATGAGTATAGCAGGCTCTAGCACAAGAACAGACCCAAGTGCAACCAATTGTTGTTCACCACCAGATAAATTGCTGGGATGCTCTGTTCTATATTTTTCCAGTCCTAATAGGTGCAAAGCCTGATCGATACGCTTAATCATCTCAGCCCGTGAAACGCACATATTTTCTAGTGCAAAAGCTAATTCGTCCTCTACGGTTGAGGAAAACAATTGGCTATGAGGGTCTTGAAAAACCATGCCTATAAGGGATACCCTTTCTTGGGGCGTCAAATTAGTCATGCTTTTTCCTAGAATGTTAACTTCGCCTGTCATATTACCACCCATCATAAAAGGTATAATTCCTTTTATTGCATAGCACAGGGTACTTTTACCACCACCGCTAGGACCCATGATACCGATTATTTCACCTTGATTCATACTAAACTGGACCTTCTGTAAAATATCATTTTCTTGTCCTTTATAACGATAATTCAAGCCATTAACCTCTACAGCTTTTATCATTATATATCAGCCTCAACTACTGATTTAGACCAACGTAGATAAGCTACTATACCAACCATAACAATCAGTACGCCTATTATAACTGGGATATACTTTTTCATATGTATTCATCTCCTCAATATTTTTTATACGTTAAAATCATTGATGCTGATTGTATGTCTCTTAAATGTATGTTCTGAGATATTCTAAATACCTATATGAATGATATTTTGCTTATTGATACCTTTGATCACTTGATATGCCAAGATACCACCTAGTCCACCTGATAATGCCGCCGTACTTAACGTGAGAATTAAGGGAATAAGGGGTAAATTAAAAAATAGTAAATTAGATAGAAATGTACCTGTTAGATTGGCAACAATACCTCCAAAGAAACATTCCCATACACCATCTCCCATTTTTTTCATGATAATATATAGGATATCTATCATGAGCCCAGGTAAGGTATATGTAATAATGCTCATCATGCCATGTGACCCATAGATGCCTGTAATCATCACCATGATCCCTTGCGTTAATGCGATCAACGTTGCTGTTCCAGGCTTTTTAATAAGGCCAGCTCCAATAAGCATCCAGATTAGATAAATACCACCTGCTAAAGCCCCTCCTGGAATAAACAATGGACCTGAAACAATCTGAACTACTGCTTTGATATAAGGCTTAACTGCAATACCAAGAGCAGCCATCATGGCAATAATCATTAATTCGAAGATATGAAATCGCCTTAGAAATTTATTCATCTTACCTCCTTTCCACACCGGGAGGCATATTCGTATCCAAATATACCCTCTGAAGAAAAGACTATCTATTATAGCCTTATCTTCGACGACTTAATAACCTTAGTATACCTTAGGAAAATAAGTTCGGAGTTCTTCTCTTCTTGTATATTTATTATAATGCATTTCTAAAACGTATGTCAATGTCATCCAATATAAGCTATATTCTCATTTTTCACTCTTCTGGTATTAGAATGATACAAGTTCTTGATTAATTAACATCTCTTCGTCATAGTATTTTACTTTACCCATGGGTGTAAATACCATCACATAAGCCAAATCAGCGTTCTTAAAACGCGCATCTATGAAAGGTTTCATTCTACGGAAAATAGCTTTTGCTACATTCTCGAGGGTTGGATTAAAGCGTATTTTAGCCACTGGCATAGGTGGATTTTCTGGATTTGAATTCCAATAAGCTAATGTTCGATCATCCCAAAATCTTCCTACGAGTTCCCTGAACATACATTGTACCGTATGCATATTAGCTAAAAAATGCTCATCACCATCATTGCCTATTAACCCTAAGTCTACCCGCGTAATAGAATTAGTTGATATACCTCGTTTTAATGTATATCTAGCTATATTAACACCATTGTCAACGTTAAGAAGCATCTTCATATCGTGTCACCTCCTTATATACTATCCATCTCTTTAAGACAGCTTGTACTATTATATTATATGAATAGTATATAAGGTTGGTGAATGTATGGCTATACTATGGCTGTGAGCTACTGTTTAAAAAACAAACCGTTATATCAATGATTTATGGTAAATGGTGCCTTGATATAAAGGTCGATAGAATTCAAGTCATGCTCTTATTTAATGACTTGATTTAAACCGTTTAATGACAATTGCCAGAACACCGATTAAGATTAGTACCATACTTATACCTACAGATATAGCTTTTAACAGTGTCCATATATTTGCCATACGCGCAACACTCTCCAGACGCTCTGGGTAATGAATGAGTAAACGGTAGATATTCCAATTCTCTAAGAAATCAAAAGCCGTGCCGAACCAACCTATTAAACCAATTAGCCATGGGTATTTTAATCTGTTAAATAACCTACTAGCTAACCATGTCAATGTGACAAAACCAAATAATCCATATGTAATTGGAAATAGGATATCGAGAGGGATAATGTACTTGAGATTAAATGCTCTTCCATCTTCTCCAAGCCGATCGAATACATCATAAGCTTCTTCAACAGAATAACCACCCATCTCCATATCCAAAATACCCTGTCCATCCGTAATCTCCGTTAGTCTACTAACACCTATAGCTGAAAAATTAATAATATAATACATGATTCCTAATAAAATACTTGTGATGACGATATGTCTTAAAGAAATTGTTCCCTTTGAAACCATATTTTTTCATCTCCTCTCACTAGATCTAAAGTAACGCATCACTTAATTCAAGAACAATAGAAAATAGATCTTTCCATAACAAAAATAAAGATAGTATTATTTTTAACACTATCTTTATTATATAATATACAATTAAATACTACCAGTAAATTCCAAATTAAATTATTGGGATTCAATCTTATATTTTTCCCAAAGTTTTTGAAAATAGCCGTCTCGTCTAATGAGCTCATGAAAGGAACCTCTATCGATAATAGAACCTCCATCCACAACCAATACTTCATCAAATAACTCTAAAAGATGCAAGCGATGTATACTACTAATGATACAAGCCTCCCCATAAGACCCCATAATATGTTCCATGATATGTATCTCATTAACAGCATCAACGCTACTGGTTATCTCATCGAGAAGCAATATGTTCTTATTTCTTGCAAAATAAAGCCCTCTTGCTAAAGCTAACCTTTGCTTCTGTCCCCCCGATAGATTAATTCCTTTTTCTTTTATTTGAGTATACATACCATCCGGTAGATCATTAATGACTTGATCTAATGCAGTAATATGTATGACTTCTTCCAGCGCCTGCTCATCAAGCGCCAAACCAAATGTGATATTATGAAGTACTGTATCATCAAAAATCTCTGATTCTTGACCGATTAATGCTATCTTATGAGTTATAGGGGTAAGACTCGTATGCTTCGTCTCATCCACCCATAATGTCACCTCATCTGCCTCGTATAAAGATGCCAAGAGATGTAAAACCGTACTTTTTCCTGACCCACTAGAACCTACAATAGCAATCTTCTTACCGTGTTCTAAGATAACATCTTGCCATTTTATGTTAAAGCCTTCAGGCGCATATTGAAATGCCATATGCTCGATACATACTTGTTGCCAGTGTAAGTCATAATCATAACGATCATATATTCTACAAGATGATTCTTCTATAATGATGTCTACAGAAGCAATGGCAGCTTTCCAATTAAGGGTATCATAAAAATTACTTACCAATTCAAAAATGCTACTGCTCATTTCTCTAAAATACGTCACTAACATCACCAGATTACCAATCATAAAAGCTTCTCCAGCAGATGCTTGAGATAAAAGATAGAAAATAACAACGACAATCTCTGCAAGAATTGCACCAAAAGCTATTAGGAAACACCTTGGTTGATTAATGCGAAACTCTCGCATTTGCTGTTTATAGTAATCATTATGCAAAAGGTTTAACTGTTTTCCTGTTTGCTTTTTTAGATCAAGGGTGATAATCGTTACCACATTACTCACATAGTCTGCCAGTTTTGCTGCTACTCCATGATAACATTCATGTATATCCCCCATAATACCTTCTATGCGCTTATTCATCTTCATAACAATCAATAAGTTAATACTCATCAGCAGAACCGTTACAAGTGTAATGGTGATATTCATCTTCGTAAATACCACGATGGGTACAATTGAAGACAATATCAAGTCCATATATGTACTCTGTCTAAATGAAAACTCCTTAAGAGCCTCACCACCACCCTTTATACGATTAACCGCATCCCCTGAATGATGGTCTCTGTGCCACTTCATTGGTAATGAACATAATTTCTGATAGACATCATTATTAAAACGTTGTTGGTTTCTAATAGCGGTTGTCACTTCAAAGTATCGCCCTGTATGATGGAATATCTGAAAAATAAAGAATCCTAAGACGTAGATGCCAAGCCATTTGTACACAGGTCGCAAGTTATCTAGTCCTTGTTCTTGTAATACATTAATTGCCATTCCAAAAGCAAAAGGTTGTAATAACCGCCCACTAATAGATAAGAGGTGTAACCCATAACATATGATGAGTTTATAACGGTCTGATTCTGCATATTTCCAAGTTTTCTTCAATAGATATAACATATTTCACTCTCCTATATTTTATGTATGATGCGTTCTATCATCTAAGAATATAGGGGGACCTCGTGGTTCCCATGAATGACTAACATATGTTAGATCTACATGTCAAAGTTATAACCCGTGTAATTTACCTTTCATTATACTACTCCTTTCGTAATCATTTCTTTTATTTATATATAATACATGTGTGCTATATTCATTATTGTACCATATTTAAATCCTTCTGTTTATATTTTTCACAATCAAAAAACAACACCAAGTTATAAGTTGCAAATTATATATGTGGGCGTATTTTCACTATCTTTAATATTACTACTAGAAATATATTTTTCTAATGGTTAGTATAATATAAAGTACTACAAAATATTG
>JMSU01000076.1_pt1 | contig 58294 bp, 51 predicted proteins | sample 179011 | NCBI WGS metagenome assembly JMSU01 (sample SAMN02769580, study PRJNA246767) | bioreactor metagenome | isolation source: Culture-1 Bioreactor ArsB derived from microbial biomass from the upper 2 cm... | place: Germany: Bremen | collected day 87 after inoculation
CCTGTTGGCCCTAGTGTCTCCTGTTGGCCCTGTGTCTCCTGTTGGCCCTGTGTCTCCTGTTGGCCCTGTGTCTCCTGTTGGCCCTGTGTCTCCTGTTGGCCCTGTGTCTCCTGTTGCACCAGTTGGGCCTGTGTCTCCTGTTGACCCCGTGTCTCCTGTTGGACCAGTGTCTCCTGTTGATCCTGTGTCTCCTGTTGGACCTATTGGACCTATTGGACCGGTGTCTCCTGTTGGACCGGTATCTCCTGTTGGACCAGTGTCTCCTGTTGATCCTGTGTCTCCTGTTGGGCCTATTGGACCTATTGGACCTGTTGGACCGGTGTCTCCTGTTGGACCTATTGGACCTGTTGGACCGGTGTCTCCTGTTGGACCTATTGGACCTATTGGACCGGTATCTCCTGTTGGACCTATTGGACCCGTGTCTCCTGTTGGACCTGTTGGGCCAGTATGTCCTGTTGGACCTGTTGGGCCGGTATGTCCTGTTGGACCTGTATCACCCTTTGGACCTGTATCACCTGTATCTCCTGGGTCACCTTTTGGTCCTTTATGACCCTTTGGTCCTCTTGATCCTTTTGGTCCTCTTGGACCTGGTGGACCCGTTGGACCGGTTGGACCCCTTTTTCCTCGCTGTCCCATAATACATAATTTAACAGGTTCACATATCAAACAACCATTTTCATCTTCTACATGTCTACATTTAAATAAGATATCATTTAAACAATAATCATCAATATCCATATATTTATCACATTTTTTACTCACATGCTTACAACATGGCGTTTGGTAATGCTTATCACCATGATTACTCTTTGAACAATTTTTCTTGTCTTTCACAAAATCACCTCCTTAGTTCAGTATATGACATTCTATAATGGTTCGTTAAAATCAAAATTTTTTTTGTCATTAAATAAATAATTAATGTACTTATTTATAAAATCTCTTTTTATAGGCAACACTTTACTGAATCTCTTAACAAACTTCAATAAGGTTAAGGGATTGACGTCTTGCTGAAAAACCTCAATTATATTCGCTTTTTCCCCCATCACGGTTAAAATATTTTTATATACATGATAGCTTACTTCATCGGAATAATACTTAGAAGGAACCCATACATAACATTTCTCATGGTGATGTGTAACCTGCTTCAAATGATTTATCCACTCAATCCATCCAGAATGTTTATCTGTCCAATCTGCCACCCATAAAATACCACTTGGCTTATGGGATTCATGGGATTCATAGCCTTTATAATCTATTGGCATATAATGCTCTTTTTTTGAATAAGGTATTTCTTCAATGATGCGTCGACGGTCAATATAGATGTTCGCACGTATTCGATCTTCCTTTAACCCCCACTTTTGACAGAACTTATTTTTATTTATCTCTACATAATGGGATTGGTCTGGATAATACTTCTGAAAAGTCTTACTCCCTTGATGATAGACGAAAGAACTACCTACTGCTATTATTTTGAATCCTGCTAAGCGTATCCGGAGTGACCAGTCATCATCATCGTAGTGACCGATGCCATACCAGATATCATTGCCTCCTACCTTTTCAACAACTGCTTTTTTCATCACCATACATGTACCTACCCCACGATCGAGGTACGCAATTTTCCCTTTGTTTTTACACATATAGCGCTGACCATAAGCCTGTATAGTCTCTCTATCTTCAAGAAATACACCAACATGTTGAACCCCTGACCCATAAGAAAGATGTGGCACTGCTACACCAATTGCTGGGTCTTTATGTAATAGATCAATTATTGGATTAAACCAACCTTTAATAAAAATAAGATCGTTATTCATAATGGTTATGTATTCTCCATTACAATGACTTAATCCTATGTTAATACCTATGGGATAGCCCATATTTTCATTCATATGAATATGGTGGATTGTTAGGTAAGGTGTTGTGTATTTTTTTTAATCGTTTTAATACCTGATGAGGTTTCATCCGTAGAACCATTATTCACCAGTATCAGCTCTATCCCCTTATGATAGATGGATTCTTCTAAAGATGTTAGTAAGGTTTCAATAGCCTCTCTGGTAAATTTCCAATTGTTATAGCATAAAAAGATAAAGCTATAATAGTGCATCACCTACCTCCTTATCTATTTTTATATAGTTCTTAAGAAAAATTTCACGATAATGGTCATAACCATTTAGATTAACGATACCACAGTCATGAATACACCATGGCATCTTCTGATAAGGTATAGCCACCTCATACCCTGCTTTTCGAAATTCAAAGCACTGGGATATGTCATAAAAGTGCCATCCATCAAATAATTCTTCTCGCCATGGCAGATCATACTGAGTCACCATCAGAAGCCCATCAACACATACCACATGTTCCACGGGTTTGGTACTATGATTTAAATTAATGATACCCATTTGTCCTGTATGACTGTCATATACTTTACCTGCACCATTATAGGTCTTCCACCAAATGCCATCATGAGGCAGTGTTCTTGCTCCAATGACACCAAGGATACCAATTTCTTCGTTACTTTGACATAACGCCATAACATCCCTAATGAAATTCTTGTGTAAAATATAAACATCTTGATGGAGATATACCTTATATTTTGCTTGAGTATTCATCATACCTAAATTATATCCCATTGTTAGACTAGAGGGATTCTTAACGCGTATACATTCTATTTCTATACCTTCTGGTACATCTAATCTATTAATAAATTTCAGTGATTTTTGATACATTAATTCCTCATTGACGCATGTAATAAAAGCCATTTTACTTGAGTCCATACCATACCCCTTTTCAAACTATTATCCGCATATTAAAGGGAGTATTTTTTGATACATATCTTTGGCAACCACATCTAACAAATAATCTTGTTTTATATGGTCATACGCCTTTTGTGCAATTTCCCTTCTATCAACTTCATTTTCTATGAGCCGTTTTACTCCACTGACCCAATCCTTTACAGTATTTTCAACTAATAAACCATTAACTCCATCCACAATAATGTCTTTATAGGGAGAAACATTAGAATAAATACCAGGTATTTTCAGAGCCCCATACTCTAAGTACTTATTGAAATGTTTACATGCATGAAACGATGTATCTGGTAATGGAGCTAGGGCTATATCCCAGCTTAATGACTTCATTTTCATCATATAACTGTCATAATCTTTAATATAGGGATAATGTGTGATAGGAAAATGATGGAACAAGTATGGCTGGAAACCAAATATCTCAAAACTTATTTTATCTGAAAAACGCACTAACATTTGTCTTATAGGTTGATAGAGCATGCGTTCATAAAACTGTCGATGATCTATACCTCCTGCAAAACCTATGGCGATATGCTCTGATGGTTTTTGTTCTACTATGCTATGGGCATTCAAAAGCAAAGCTGGTGTTTTCATAACATAACCGTCTCTAAAGTAGCTTTTATATTTGTCTAGAATCCGTTGGTTAGACGTCCATAAGTAATCGCAATGGCTCATGATTTGTTTTATATTTTTTTTAATATCTTCTCGCTCAAAATAGGATCTATTATGCATATAGATATATGAATTGATGTTTAATAGATCATCATCTAAATAATAAATAACCTGCTTTCCTTTTTCTTTAGCCCTTAGTACCCACTCTAGGTCGATAGGTTCAGCACCTCGAATACATATAACCATATCTGCCATGTCAATGGCTTCCTTCGTCATACTCATACTATTCGCATACCAAAAATCTATCAGTTGCTGTTTTTGCATGACTTCCAGGGGCTTAATAATGCCCAAGACAGCTGACGGTATTCTATAAAAGCAGAAACTTACGACATTTATTCTCATGGACATAGTCACCACCTCACTATGGTCTGCTACTATTATATGAGAAACTTTCATGATTCATCATAATAATTCGTATTATAATCGCCAATAAGAGAAATATTTTTCTCCCTCTTCTTTATTAAATAATCCCTTTACATCAATAAGGATAGGCACCACATTATCTTTAAATAAATTTTTAATGGTTTCTAAACCCAATTCTTGATAAGCTTTATGCTTAACACATATCACCACTGCAGCTAAATCCGACACATCTTCTATATGCGTTGGCTTAATCCCATATTCTTTTATGATGTCTGCTTCATTAGCAATAGGGTCTGTGATAAGCACGTCCATATTGTATGCTTTTAACCCTTCCACAATATCTTTCACTTTTGAATTTCTCAAGTCTGGTGTATCTTCTTTGAATGTTAATCCCATAATCAACACCTTTGCACCTTTGACTATCTGTTCCCCATTAATCAACTGTTTGATGGTTTTTTCAACAATAATTTGCCCCATAGAATCATTGATGTGTCTACCAGCTAAGATAACTTCTGGTCGATAATTAAGCTGTTGGGCTTTGAATGTTAAATAATAGGGATCGATACCAATGCAGTGTCCACCCACTAAACCTGGTTGAAATTTTAAGAAATTCCATTTGGTTTCTGCTGCTTTCAGAACTTCTTTTGTATCGATTCCCATCTTATCAAAGATAATCGCAATCTCATTGATAAAGGCAATGTTAATATCACGCTGTGCATTCTCAATAACCTTAGCTGCCTCTGCTACCTTAATAGAAGGCGCTACATATACACCTGCATCTGTAACAAGTTCATAAGCATTTTTCACAGCTTCTAAGCTATCTTCATCGCATGCAGAAACCACTTTTACAATTTTATCTACGGTATGAACAAGGTCACCAGGGTTAATTCTTTCTGGAGAATAAGCCACCTTAAAATCCTTCATAAACTCAAGACCCGACGTTTCTTCTAATATGGGTACACATATATCCTCTGTTACCCCTGGGTACACTGTGGATTCATAAACGATAATACTCTCTTTCTCAAGATATTTGCCTACAATTTTTGTAGCACTTTTAAGGGGTGCTAGATCTGGTACTTTATCCATACACACAGGTGTTGGTACGGCTATAATATGAAATCTAGATGCCAATAACTTTTGTGGATCATTAGTAAATTCGATGTTTTTTACCTTGCTGAGCCTTATATCACCAACTTCATGTGTCGGATCTTTTCCTTGTTTGTAAGCTTTTATTTTTTCCTCACTAATATCAAATCCTATAACTTGAACACCCTTTTCAGCAAAAGTAATTGCCAGTGGCAAGCCAACATATCCTAGTCCTATAACTGATATCATATTTTCACTCCTTATAAGCTTGCATATTGGATTACTTTATTGGCTATGTGCAATATGTCTTCTCGGGTAAGCTTAAGATGCATCGGAAGTGATAGAACCCGTTCACTAAACATATATGCCTTTGGACAAGTTCCTTTTCCATAAGCATACATAGCATATTCTGTATTATCTCGATAATGCACACCAGGATAGATATCATCTTTATTAAGGGCTTCTAAAAGTTCATCTCGGTTATTCACTTCAATCATATAAAGGTGTCTTGATGATTCACACCCCTTAGCTACAGGTACAATACCTACAAGATTCTTATGATATTTGAAAGCTTCATCGTACCAGTTAGCCAGTTGCCGTCTATAAGCATTGTCTTGATCCAAATATTTTAATTGAACCAACCCAAGACTTGCCATGATAGAATTACCATGATATTTATAACCAAGGTATTCCACATCATATTTCCATTTATAAGCACCATTATTATGTGTACGGGAATAGGTATCTTTATTAATACCTAGCCACGTATATTTACGCACTTTTTCATCCAATTTTTTGTCCATAAAACAAATCATACCCGAATCAGCTGTAGGTAAATTTTTGACAGCTTGAAATGAATAGATCACCACATCTGCTTCTCGTCCAACTATTTTTCCTTCTAATCTTGTACCACTCATATGAGATGCATCTAGGATTAATTTTAAGTTATGATCTTTACATAACTTTACGACATCTTTATAATGACCTGTATTACCACCCATTCCTACAAACATAACAGCCTTCGTTTTATTTGTAATTTTTCGGCGTATATCTTTTGGATCTAAACATAGATATTTATCTACATCTGCAAATACAACCCTCATATTTTCATAGGCTATGGCATGGTTGGTAGATATAAAGGTTAATGGTGTTGATATAATTTCATCACCATCTTCCCAATGATACGTTTCCTTCAATAGTTTGACCGCCAAATGTAAACCTGCCGTTGCTGAGTTAATAAAATGCGCATGGGGTAGATTGGTATATTGCTTCCAAGCATCTTCAAATTGAACCGTTTTATAACCTAGCCCTGTCCAACCTCTTTCTAGGCATTCTTTTATCTCTACAAGACATTCTTCTACGTGAAATGTAGGCATAAATAATTGTATTGACATATTTTCAACTCCATCATCATTAAACACTTTCTTAAGGATACTTCATTATATTTAAATGATTAGATATTGTGACAAATATAACAAAAGACCTGCTAATATTAAGGATTTTTATCCTTTGGGCTTTTGTCATATTCACTATAATGACTTAATATATTATAAATATGCTCTATTTTGTGATCCATTTTACAGTTGTATGGTAAGCGTAAATAAGCTTAGAATTGTGTGTAACAGAAAGGTAGGATTATATGAAGATAGGATTTTCCGGACATTATGATGGAGCCGGTGGTGCAAGATCATGGATTAGAGCTTTTAGTCGACATTGCATTAAACGGGGTCATCAAATAAGTTACGGCCCTGATACAGATGTGGATGTCTTTTGCTCCATTGCTAATATCTCAAAAGTGTCTGAGTTGAAAGCTATTAAACATAACGGAATAAAAATCCTTCAACGTTTAGGTGCTATTTATTTAAATTATAATGATTCATCTCAAAAAAACATCGACCGGCTTAATGAGAATTTAAAGAAACTGATTGCTCTAAGTGATACCGTTGTTTACCAAAGTCATTTTTCTAAAAAAGTTCTCTTTAGAAGTATTTATGATGGGAGTGAACCTGATGGGGATATTATATATAATACAACTAATCGATCTATCTTTACACCATATGGTCCAGTTATAGAACGTGATAATCGTCATAAGAAACTTATCTTAGCTATAGCTTATTGGGGCTCACCACATACTTCGATATTGTCATTAAAACTTCTTATACGTTTAGCTAAACTCCTTGAGCATCGACATGATATTGAATTATGGGTATTAGGAGAATCGTATCCGTCTGACGAAGCCATGGTACGTGCTGCTAATCTTTCTAACATCACTAAGCTTAACTTACACACCCCTGTTCCCTACCACCTCATTCCCCGTTACTTAAGAACAGCAGATATGCTGCTTCATTTAAAAGCTCATGAAGGCTGTTCCAACCTAGTTGTTGAAGCCATGCATACAGGAACACCAGTGGTAGGTATTCATTCTGGAAGCTTACCTGAACTTGTAGACGATGCTGCCTTGCTTGCAAATTGCGCACAAGACATAACTAAGTTTCCTGATGTGGATATAGATGATTTACACCATAAGGTTCTTTATACTCTTGATCATTTGGACGAATTTAGTCATGGCATGTTTAACCGTGCAATCTATTTCAGTGAACATCACCTTTATGAACAATACCTCTTACGTCTCAAAAAATTAGCATCTAAACATGACTAAGATTGTGTTATGTATACATTTATACTTAATAAAACCAATCCATCATAACATGTTTGTCTGTTATTGGATTGGTTCTTTTGATATACACCTTAATATGTCATATGCCTTTTCCGCACCATATTCTAGTGTATATCTTTTTTTTACATCTTCATAAGCATGAAGAATCATTTTTTGTCTAAAACTGTTATCATCATACAGTCTTTTAATGGCTTCCACCCAATCATCAACCGTATTGTCAACGAGTAGCCCATTCTCTTCATGTTTTATGGCATATAGATATGGCGCTGTCTTGCTGGAAATAATAGCTGTTTTGGTACCACCTGCAATAGCATATTTTATTTCCGATTTACAATCAAAAAACTCTTTAGCACTTTTTTTGCTTCTTCTTTCAATACGGGGGGTCACAAAACTATTTTCGATAATAACAGGGTTTAATAGAATATCGACATTCTTTAATATAGCTATCATGTCCTCATATGGCAAAAAATGATAGCTAGTAACATTTTTCACATCTTTTAGAAACATGGTATCACCACCAATAGTAATCATTCGAATATCCATATCCTTATGAAGCTTGAGCATAATATCCTTTATGAGTTCCTTACCAAGTGCGCCTGTACTGACCCAAGCCATATCATACCCTTTATGCCTATCGGATTCCTTGATACTCTCTGTACTCTTCATATCAATATAAGTACGTAATACATAGATGTAATCGTTGTATGTTTTTGCCTGTTTAGCCAAAGTAAGATTTGGACAGATCACTGCATGACATTGGGTCATAAACTTCTTAGGTAATTGGTTTTGGTCTTCAAAAAGTAAATCGTCAATCATATATATAAAGCTTTTTTCTTGATAGAATTTCCCAATAAGATAGAATATGCGTTGGATATAACTATGTTCAATGATTATACCATTGGCTCCAATACGTTGAAAAATAATAACATCAAAATTAGAAATTATTTCTTCGGTGAACTGACTATAGCTTATTTCATCCGTATCTGTATAATTTTTTAATCCCTTAGATAAGTCAAAACAACTTTTTATGGTGCAAGGGTCCGTCTTGTTTGAGTAAACAAATAATACACGCATTGTATGGTTGATGCTCTCCTTTCTTAATGATTAATTAGGCATACTAAGAATGTTTCCCCTTATGTAAAAGCCACCAACTTAAAATATGGGTATATGAGCTTTTATAGCATCTATGAATCGCCTCAAAACCGCTTCTTCATTATATGCTGTTTCCATATGCTTTCTTGCATTTATCGCAATATGTTGTCGTAATGCATGGCTTAAAACTAATTTTTCCATAGCATGATACCATTCCTGATGATTAGATGCTAAAAACCCGGTTTGTTCCGGTGTAATTAACTCACGATGGTGTTCCATATTGGATGCTATAATTGGTATTCCCATAAGCATAACACGTTTTAAACCAAAACCACTTTTCCCCCATCTATGGGGTATATCTATATAAGGCATAAGAAATAAGTCAGACTGGGATAACCTTGGAACAATATGCTGTATGTATTGGTCCATGGGCTCATAAGCCACAAACGTTGCTTCTGGAAAAACATCCAAAATCTCCTTACGATGATCTGGGTAATCCTTACCCATGTGCCAACCATACAAGTGTAGATCAACTGGGTATTTCTCTATAATGTGATGGAGTGGCTCCGCAATGGATAGGAGATCTTTTGTATAGGCATCAGCACAAGATTGTTGCCAGCTGATAATAAGACGTTGATTGTTTTTCTGCTGTATAGGAACATATGGATAATGCTCTGTATCTAATACACAAGATATGGTTTCTACTGGTACTTGTGTATAGTCCTTTAGCGCTTTTTTGTGCTGATTAGTACCTACCAGTATAAGATCTGTCATTTTTAAAGTCTTAACATGTTCATTTAGATGCATATCTTGAAAGTCATCATCGATGTGAATGAGATGCACTTTACCTTTCAGATGTCCAATATATCTACTTGTATGTGCAGGACACTGAATGGTTTTTTGAAAAACAATAGCTTCACAGTCTGGGTTTTTAAGTATGCATTTCTTTCTTTCTAAATCTCGAACAATCTCTACTTCATAACCAAGATTCTGAAGCCCTAACGCAAATAAGGTATTGGAATAACTGGTTGTAGCATTCTTACTACCTAATAAAAAAAATATATTTTCAATAAGCTCTCCCCTAGCCTTTTATATTAATCATCATAATCCCAATATTTATCACTCAAATTACATCGTCCACCAAGATAGATTATTCACGTACCACTTTATTGTTTCTTCTAGACCTACTTCAAATGTATAGGTAGGCTGCCAATTCAGTTCTTTAATAATTTTTGATGCATCAATGGCATAACGATAATCATGACCTAATCGATCTGTTACATATTCAATCAAACTTTCATCTTTCCCAAGTGCTTGGAGAATTTTTTTGATGATGCTTATATTGGTTCTTTCATTGTTCCCACCAACATTGTAGACTTCTCCCACGCTACCAAATTGGAGAACTAAATCAATAGCTCTACAATGGTCATTCACATGAATCCAATCTCGAATATGAAGGCCATCGCCATAAACTGGAAGTAATTTACCTCTGTAAATGTTGTCAATCATTTTCGGGATGAGTTTTTCGGGATATTGATAGGGACCATAGTTATTGGAACACCTTGTAATGTTAATGGGTACATTATGTGTTTTGTAATAGGAACGTACTAACATATCAGCGGATGCTTTACTTGCTGAATAAGGGTTATTAGGTGCTAGACGGGTTGTCTCCGTAAAAAAACCAGTTTTCCCTAAGGCACCATAAACTTCATCTGTTGATATCTGTATATATTTTTTAATGGAATTTTTTCTTACTGCTTCTAATAGTACATAAGTACCTTCAACATTAGTCCGAATAAAATTAGAAGCATTATCAATGCTACGGTCCACATGGGTTTCAGCTGCAAAGTTAACCACATAATCTATTGAAGCTTCCATAATCGTAGATACCAATTCATAATCGCATATATTACCTTTAATAAATGTATAGCGACTATCGCCTTCTATATCCTGCAAGTTTTTTAAGTTACCTGCATACGTTAAATCATCTAAGTTAATAATATCAATTTTTTTATAATGTTTTAACATATAATGTATAAAATTACTTCCAATAAATCCTGCTCCACCAGTTACTAATAATTTCATTCTATAAATAACCTCCCTTCAAGGATATCCTCAAGATAGGGTAATTTTTTGTCTTTTTCTGATAAAATAACTTCATCGATCTGATTAAGTGGCCATGCTATATGGATATAAGGGTCATTCCACCTAATGCCACAATCATACTCCTCTTGATAATATGCCGTTGTTTTATAGAGTACTTTGGCTGTATCGGATAATACAAGAAAACCATGAGCAAATCCAACAGGTATATAAAATTGCTTTTTATTACTATCTGATAGTAATATGTCGTAGTATTGACCGAAAGTCACAGAACCAACTCTTAAGTCAACAGCTACATCATGGATTTCCCCCTCTAGAACGCGAACCAGTTTAGCTTGTGGGTTTTTATATTGATAATGCAACCCTCTTAAAACACCTTTCATTGAGGTGGATTCATTATCCTGTACAAAAGTATCTCTAAATCCTGCATCTTGCCAATCTCTTGTATTAAAGCTTTCCATAAAATAGCCACGCTTATCCTCATATATGGTAGGTTCAATGATACATAAACCCATTATATTGGTATGAGTCACTTTTAATTTACTCACCATTACGACAACCTTTCAATTACCTTTTTAAGGTATAGACCATAATTTGTTTTCTCCATGGATTGAGCTATAATACTTAACTCTTCTTTGCTAATGTAACCTTTATTAAAGGCTATTTCTTCAATACAAGCAATTATACTCTGCTCTTTCTTTTGTGTTGCAGCTACAAATTTTCCAGCTTCTAGTAAACCATCATACGTACCAGTATCTAGCCATTTTATACGATTATCTAATAAGGATACTTTTAGCTGATTTTGCTCTAAATAACATGTATTAATATCTGTTATCTCTAATTCATTTCGTTTAGAAGGTTCTATGTTATGCTCTGCCATGAAAACTGCTCGATTATCATAAAAATAGAGCCCTGTTACTGCATAATTAGATTTTGGTTTCTCTGGTTTTTCTTCTAAGGATGTCACCTGTCCGTCTTCATCAAATGCCACTACACCAAATCGTGTAGGATCTGCTACCTTGTATCCAAAAACTGTAGCTCCCACATTTTCTTCTACTGACTTTACCAATATATCTTCAAGAGGATTACCATAAAAAATATTATCTCCTAAGATTAAAGCAACATCATCATGACCTATAAAATCTTTTCCAACAATGAAGGCATCTGCAATACCTTTTGGTTCTTGTTGAACGCCATAGGATAAAGCGATTCCAATTCTAGAACCATCCCCCAATAAATCTTCATAGTAATGTATATCTCTAGGCGTAGAGATAATTAAAATATCCTTTATACCTGCTAAAAGTAAAATTGATAAAGGGTAATAGATCATGGGCTTGTCATATATAGGTAACATTTGCTTGGAAACTGTCTTTGTAAGAGGGTAAAGCCTCGTTCCAGATCCGCCAGCTAATACAATTCCTTTCATACTTCACCTCTTCTTTTGGTACAAGTTTACTTAGTTTATTTTATTTAATTCTTGACCAAATGGTTACTATATTTCTATAATTCTTTATATTAATTTATAAAAAAATGAATTCAAATTATCATGTGGCTGTTTTATGATAAATAGGATTGGCCTATGGACCTAAGACGTATAGCTCTACAAGGTGTTCCATAAGCAACTGTGTTATTATTTATATGATGTAGTACTGTCGAACCTGCACCGATCACCGTATGTTTACCAATATTGACTTTTTGAATAATATTTGCTCCAAGTCCAATGGCTGAGTACGTACCTATTGATACATTCCCTCCGATGGTAGCCCCAGGTGCAACAGATCCATAATTATCCATCACAACGTCATGATCAATGGAGGCTTTTGTGTTGATAATACAATGTTTACCAATTTTACTGCCTTCTTGTACAACTGCCCCTGCCATGACCACAGTACCTGCCCCTATCATAACATTTTCTGCTATAGAAGTAAAAGGATGTATAAGGGTAATAAAGATCATATTTTCATTTATTTCTCGTATTTTTTTCGCTACTTGGTATCTTATCCAATTATCACCAATGGCTATTATACCATAATTAATTCTAGCAATTGCATCGACATGTTTTTCATTCGCTATAATTGGATAACCAAGATGATATTGTGACATGGATTTATATGGGTCATATAAACCAACTAAGTTATAAAGCGATTGTTGTTTTATTATATCTATGACGACTTTTGCATGCCCCCCAGCACCATATACCATCATATCCATAGCTTTCCCTCCAATTCATTTTTCATGAGCAATTTCATCATGTCATAGATAAAATAAACGTAAACCAAAAAGAGCTGTCTTTACGTATTAGATAGCTCTTTTCTCTTTCCGTTTCTTAATTAGCATTTTGTATATAGTAATCAAAATTTTCTTGAGCCAACAGATCATGATACTGATGCTCATCTTGTGATCTTTTATCATGTACAGAAGCGCAATAGATGGTACGCTCTCCTGATTCGATTTCCTGTAAGTATAATGCTTCTTTTTTAGCAGAAATAGAAGCAAATTTTCCATGATGATAATTTTTACGATACATATCAAAACAAGTAACACCGTCTGCTATCAATGGGCACTCTGAGGCATAACAACACTGGTCACAAAGCATATGTTGTTCCTGAGTTAGCAAAATCTTCGTCATATATCCTGTATGATAAGGTGTATAGTTGTTAATACGAACACTCATATCTCGGTCAGCGGCATAGGTTTCTTCATTCCAATACCCGATATAGTCAAAAACTTCTGGTCGTATACAATTACAGTAGCCTAATATGGTTTTATAAGGGTAGTAGACAATCCCATTTTTTTCAACAGCCTCTGGACTTATATTCTTTTCTTTAAAAAATCCCTTCCTAGCACCACCAAGTAATCCTATAGATGGAAACATATCCATCACCTTCATTAATTCAGTAATCCAATTTTTTGTCTGAATACATACATCATTCTCAACCAAAATAAAATATTGATCTTTTTTACGCTTACTTAGCGCATAATTAATAGCATAGACAACCCCTCTATTTACATCAAATTGATGTTTACATTTAACTCTAGGGTCTTGTATTGTCTTAATATATTCCCAAGTACCGTCGACTGAATGGTTATCTACAATATACAGTTCAAAATCATCTGTGGTTTTTAATAAAGCTTTTAGGTTTTTTACTGTTAATCCCAATCGATTCCATGTGACAAAACACACCATCGGTACTGTCATGTTTTCACAACCCTTTCGCTACTTAATCCACTCTATTAAATTATATTATAAATTACCAAAAAAGTTCCCCATCTATGGACACATCATCTCTGTATCCATAAACCTCTTTAGAGCTTTTTGCCAAGTAGGCATGATCCTACCACATAGTAACTGTGCTTTTGTACTTGACAGCGCTGAGTATTTGGGTCGTATGGCTGCCATTGGTATTTCTTCTGATTGTATTGGTAAAACCTTGGGGGTTTCTCCTTTTAAATACATCATAATTGTCTGTGCAAATTCATATCGACTACATGAACCTCTGTTAGCTATATGATAAATGCCATACTGATTGGATGTTATAACCCCCCTTAACATGTTAATAAAATCTTTCGTATATGTAGGGGAGCCTATTTGATCTTTAACCACATGTAATGTATCTCTATAGGGTATTTGACATATAATTTTTTTCACAAAATTTTGACCATGTGTTCCAAATAGCCATGATGTTCGCAGAATATAGTATCTGGAACAAATGCTTCTTACATATTCTTCACCTAGCCACTTAGAATACCCATAGGCATTCATGGGCTTAGGGGAATCCAACTCCTCATAAGGTATCCTATTTTCTCCACTAAAAATATAATCTGTTGAAATATGTATTAATAAAATATCCATTCGCTGACATATCGTAGCTAGATTTTTTGCACCATAGGCGTTCACATCCATAGCTAATTTTTTGTTTCTTTCACATCCATCTACATGGGTGAAGCTTGCACAATTAATCACTATATCTGGTTGAATATACTGCATGTAATAACCAATGGCTTCATTACTTCTTATGTCGAGTTCTTCCCTACCTAAGCCAAAGACACAATGATCCTTAGAGAGTTCGTAAGCTATTTCCCATCCTAATTGACCTTTTGCACCTGTTATCAATACTTTCATTGTGCTCCCCTATATAAATGCGACTTATTTTTTAAGCTAAATTCTGATGAAGATGTTTTAAGCTTGTCACATAACCAACTCATTTGGAATATTATAAATTAGGATAAGTATGAAAGGAGGGTTATTATGTTCGGATACGGTGGATACGGTGGATACGGTGGCTACGGCGGCTATGGCCGTGGTTTCGGCGGTGGTTACGGTCGCGGTTTCGGAGGCTGTGGCTATGGTTGTGGTTATAATTGCTGTAATTGCTGTTGCTGTGGTTTCGGTGGAGGCTATGGTGGCTATGGTGGCTATGGTGGCTACGGTTGTGGAAGAGGCTTTTTCGGACGAGGCTTTTATTAGATTATTTTAATCGGACAGGTTTTATAGGATAAAAGGATTTTTCCTTTTATCCTATATTTTTTATTTATAGGAAAGTTCTACTTTTGAGCATATGGAATTAAAACTCATATGCGTTCATAAAACTTTCCTAACGACAAATCTGTTTTGTGGAACGAGGCCTAGCCTCTTTTGTTCTATGTCAACATCCATATTATCCTATCTATACTTATACTTATGCTATCTTCTTATGGATTATTAACTAATCATCATGTTAACCTATTCATTTATACGGGTAGAGACTGTTCGATAGATATTTACAATTAGGCTCTTAGTCTCCGTTATTTAGAAGCTTCATGGCCTGACTCATATCTACTGGAGCTCTACATACGTTATTCTCACATATATAAACTGTATGGGTATCATTAATTTTACCTTTATCTTTTAGATGAGGGTTAATGGCGAATAGTGTATCGCTACCATCATTAATCAGTACAGTAAAACACCCTTTTTTCATGTGCTTTAATTCTTGGATAAATGCTTTTATTTCCATATCATCCATCGAACCAGCTATAACGATATCCCTACTTCCTTCCATAAGGATCATCATGGTTTGCATCAAGAACGTATGGTATCTTGGATAATGATTGACCTGTCTTGCAAAAGTTGTAAGGATTGCTTTTGATTTATCCTCCAAGGTACCATCACCTGTGAGCCGGCTGAGCTTTAGCAGATTAAGAGCTGCGATGGAGTTTCCTGAGGGTATAGCCCCATCGTAGACTTCTTTTGGACGGGTAATCAATGTTTCACTACCTTGGCTGTATAAGTAAAAACCACCTTCTTCTTCATCCCAGAAATGCTCAATAAGATACGTATTAAGACGAGTAGCCCACTGTAAATAGGATATGTCAAAAGTTGTCTCATACAATTCAATTAATCCCCATATCATAAATGCATAATCATCTAAAAATCCGTCTTGCTTCACGTGACCTTCTCGATAACGAACGTATAATCCACCATCGTCTTTACTAAGATGCCCTTTAATAAAATCTACTGCTCTTTTGGCATATTTAAGGTACAGATTCTCCTGTTCAATACCTGAATGACCCGATTCGTTTGTAGACTGGTGTATATAGCGACTGGCATATGCCAAAGCGCCAATCATTAGACCATTCCAAGCTGTCAATATCTTATCATCTAGATGAGGTCTAACCCGTTTATCTCTGTAGCCTAGAAGCTTATCTTTACACCTATTAACCCATTGTTCATCATGAAATACATCTTCAAGTGGTGTATGGATCAAATTAAGAATATTTTCTCCCTCGAAATTCCCCCGTGATGTTACATCATATAACTGACAGAAAGATTCTCCTTCTGTATCACCTAGCGTCTGTATTATTTCTTCTTTACTAAAGATATAGAACTTACCTTCTACCCCTTCTGAATCTGCATCTTCAGCACTGTAGAAGCCTCCTTCTGGGTTGCTCATGTCTCTCATAAGATATGTGAAGGTATGGTCTACTACATGTTTATACTGAGGATTCTTGGTGTATTGATAGCCTTTGGTATACGCCATCATAAGCAGGGCATTATCATAGAGCATCTTCTCGAAATGGGGGACTAGCCATTTTTTATCTGTAGAATATCGTGAAAATCCACCACCAATATGATCATAGATACCCCCTTTAAACATAGCATCTAAGGTTTTTTCGCTCATATTCAATGCTTCCTCACATCCGTAGACCTTATAATATTCCATTAAAAAGAATAGATTCTGAGGGGTTGGGAATTTGGGAGCTTTACTAAAACCACCATAGGCCTTGTCATAATCGTCTTTCAATTGATTATAAGCTCGATCCACAACTTGATCATCTATCTCTAACTCATGTTGGTGTGATGTTGTTTGAATATGCTCCATTAACTCATCACTCTTATTTAAGAGAGACTCTTTTTTTTCTATCCAGATTGTATGAATATTGGTTAATAAGTCCATAAGTCCAATACGGCCGTACATGGATCTTTTAGGAAAATAAGTGCCTGCAAAAAAAGGTTTTTGATCATGGGTCATAAAAATGCTTAGTGGCCATCCACCACTTCCCGTAATTTTTTGACATACATCCATATAGACAGCATCAATGTCCGGTCTTTCCTCTCGGTCCACTTTAATGGCTATAAAATGTGCATTTAAAAGCTTTGCCACTTCTTCATCCTCAAAGGATTCTTTTTCCATGACGTGACACCAATGGCAAGTACTATATCCAATAGAAAGGAAAATAGGCTTGTTTTCAGCCTTTGCTTTTGCAAATGCTTCTTCACTCCAAGGATACCAATCCACTGGGTTGTGAGCATGTTGCAATAAATAAGGACTTTTTTCATTCATTAATCTATTGGGAACTTTTGAATTTGTCATAGGGCAGTCACCACCTTTCTTTTTTATTCAATCTTATGTTCCCCAAACCATTTCACTCTATACATCAAACATGATTTCTTCGAACACTTCAAGTGCCCTTTAATTGTCAAAATTCAAGTGTTCTTTTATAACGGATGGCTCATGACAAATGGCTAAATCTATTTCTTCTTCTATACTTTTTAGACCAGCTTTTTCTTCTTCTGAAAAATACTTTACATGTATCGGAAAGTTTCTTTCAAAAAAGGGCTTTGCAATATATTCATCTAATCTTATGAAACAGTCATTGACAATATATCCTTCAAGTCCCCACTCTTTTTCATATTCCAATAGTTTTGATGCTAAGTCCACTCGAATAGATTCATATGTATCCCTATCATTATACAATAGATTTATTTGCTCCTTCGAATCCTTCTTCATATCAAACAATTCTTCACGACCACCACCATAATAATAATTATATTTAAAATATTCATTTCTTAAACTAATCCATCGTTTATTTCCTACTTCATGTTCTACATACTGATGTTTTCTATCTTTTTTATTCATATCTGAAAAAATACTTTCACCCAGTAATTTAAATTCAGCAGGATATGGGATGGATGCCACATCAAGAAACGTTGGTAACAGATCGTTAAGATCTACAAAGCGCTTGTCCCTCGTACCTTTTTCAATAAATTTAGGGTATCTCATGATAAACGGAATCTTACTTGATCCGTCATAGGGCAAAAACTTTTGATACGTATTGTTGTTGCCCAACATTTCTCCATGATCTGATGTGAATACGATTAAGGTATTATCTAACTGACCTGTTTCTTCAAGTTTGTCTATAATCCTTCCTATATGATAATCCACAAAAGAAATGGCACAATAATATAACTGTTTCGCCCTATCTCTATCGAATTCATCGTGATATTCCGCTATTGCTTTGTTCTCCATTGCTATTGGTGACACAGGTGTTATACTGTCATATCCAATTGGTATGTCTACCTCGTCATACAAATGTGCCCATTCTCCCGGTACATCAAATGGGGGGTGGGGCTCGATAAAGCTGGTCCAAATCATGAAGGGATTATCTCCTCGATTTTGACTAATTGCCTCAATGGTTTTATCTGCAACCCATGTGGTTCCATGATATTTTTCAGGGAACATGGATTGTTGTGGCAGCATATACAAACGATGTCTTACACCATGAAAACTTTGAAATGAATCAAAACCACTTTTCTGCATAAACAGAGCATAGTCATCATCGAATAAAAACTTAGGAATTTCTTCCATTAAATGCATCCTATTAAAACCATGATGAGCTCTTACAGGTGCAAAATGCATTTTTCCAACAGCCAAGGTATCATAACCACCATTGGATAACAATTCCGGGAAAGTTGGTATATCATGTGGCAATTGCCTTTGGTCATTAAAATAATTTTTTTCAAAACCGTGATGTTTACAAGTCAAACCGGTTAAAATATTATGTCTTGCAGGTATACACGCAGGATTCGTAGAATAGGCGTTCTCATACAGACAGCCTTCATCTGCCAATCGATCCAGATTAGGCGTCTTCATAAACTCATATCCTGCAACTCTTATTGTATCAAACCGTTGTTGGTCTGTTGTGATTAAGAGAATATTAGGTCTATCTGTCATAACTACACCTCTGTTTTCTTTCTGCGTTGATATAAGCTAATGGCAATCAATGTTAAAATCGTTACTACGTAAGGAAATATTTGAACCAATTGTGGTGGAAATCCTTGAAGTTGAGCTTTCATTGTAATCCCATCGGATAATCCAAATAACATGGCTCCAAAGAAGGTACCGATAGGCATTCCTGCTCCAAAGTTTGAAGCCGCCATAGCGATAAATCCACGTCCATTGGTCATATTATCCGTAAACATGGTTAATTGTCCTAGTGAAAGATAAGCTCCACCTATTCCACAGAGAACACCACTCATTGATAATACAATACACTTTAATCGAAACACATTTACACCGGCTGTTGTAACTGCCATTGGATTTGGTCCCGTTGCCCTAATCCTTAATCCAAACTTGGTCTTAAACAGTAATACTTGAATAATAACTACTGTCAATAGCGCTACATACAATAGAATCGATTGGTCCGCAAAAGCCGACAGGATTGGAACATTATCTAAAAATGCTAATCTCACTGACGGCAGTCCGACAATTTTGTTCGATGAAAAAGCACCTTTTACGCCGAATAACAAATTCAACAAATACTTGGTGATACCCAGTGCAAACATATTAATTGCGACTGACATAATGATATTATTTGCTTTAAACTTTAAGTTAAAGACTGCAAAGAATAATCCAAGGAGCCCACATACTATACAGGATGCAAGAAGTCCCAACCATCCTGAACTTGTAAAATAACTGACGACAACAGCTGTAAACGCTCCGATTAACATAAATCCTTCAAGACCTAAGTTGACTAGCTTAATTCTCTGAGTCAGTAACCCTCCAAATCCTGCTAGCAAAATGGCAGGTAAAAATCTAAGGGAAGTACCAATTACACTACTTATACCATCCATTACGCTTCTACCTCCTTACTCATTTTCTTTTTCTTAAACTTATCTTTAAAATAATCGAAACCAAAATCAGCTGCAATAAATATAATCATGATTGCCTGAATCGCTGAAACCAAATCTCTTGAAACCTTGGTCATAACTTCCATTTGTATCGCACCATTACTTAAAATTCCAAAAAACAATGCTGTAAGTATACAACCTAAGGGATTATGCTTAGCCAATAATGCTAGGGCGATTCCTGTATATCCTAATCCTGCTGAAAAATCAGCAATATAACGATGATTAACGCCAAGTATTTGTTCTGCGCCAGCAAGTCCTGCAATTGCACCACTAATCATAACGATAATAAGTGTCTTTTTAGCCCCATCAACACCAATGTATTTTGTAAAAGTTCTGCTAATACCAGCCGCCCGGCTTTCATAGCCAAATGGTGTTTTAAATAAAACGATGTACAGTACAATTGCCAATACAATTGCTACAATAAAGCCTAAATTCAAGTCGTTAAGATTTCCTGCAAGTTTTGGTAACCTGGCATTTTCAGCGATTTTATATGTTGCACTTAATGGTAACTCTCCTTTAAAAGGATAGGTTGCCAAATAATTAGAAAACAACTGAGCTATATTATTAAGCATGATACAGGTTATGAATATACTTATGTTTAACTTTACATTCAATATTGCAGGAATATATGCCCAAAGCATTCCAACAATCATTGCAACAATCATACATAAGGGAATTAATATGATCTTTGGTAATCCTCCAAGATAAATACCGGTTATAGCTGCTGCTATGGCACCTAGATATAACTGTCCTTCAATCCCGATATTAAACACACCTGCTCTAAAAGCATAAGCTGCAGCAAGACCAGTAAATAATAACGGTGTTGCATAGGCAAGACTCGTTATGATACCGTTCGTATTTCCAACAGCTCCCATAAACAATACTTTGTAAACAGCCATTGGGGATTCACCTGCCGGAATGATAAGTAATGCACCAATAATCAAGGCTACTAGAATGGCAATAATCGGTTTTAACACACTTATTAAACGATTAATTATTTTATTATGCATAACCTAAAACCTCCTGAACTTTTGATCCTGCCATATACAATCCCAATTCTTCTTTACTCATCTCGCCAGCAGGCACTTTACAAACTATTTTACCTTCATATAGAACTATAATCGTATCACTTAAGGCAAATATCTCATCAAGATCTGAAGATATCAATAAAATCCCTGTGTCATTATTTCGCATTTGAATCATGTGGTTATGTATAAAACTAATGGCTCCAATATCCACACCTCTTGTAGGCTCTGCAGCTATTAGCAACTGTGGCTCATTAACGATACTTTCTCTTGCAATAACAATCTTTTGCTGGTTACCGCCAGATAGGTTATCTACAATTGTTTCTGTTCCTTCAGTTCGAATATCAAATTGAGTAATCAGTTTCTCAGCCAGGCTCTGAACATTTTTTGTGTTGATCAATGGAAAGCCTGCTAATTTTTTGATAAAAGCTTTCATCGTATGGTATCCCGCAAAAGCGTTTTGAGCTAAAGACCATTCCATACATAATCCTTCTTTTTTTCTGTCTGCTGGTATGTAACTTATTCCGTCTTCGATTCGCTGTTTTCTAGTGTGTTTAGTTATTTCTTTTGTATGCATAAAAACATTACCTTTAGTTGGGGATGCAATACCAGAGATTATATCAGCCATTTCCTGCTGCCCGTTACCGGATATTCCTGCTACACCAATGATTTCACCTTGATGCATGACTAAATTTATATCTTTTAAAGCATATAATCCATTTCCATTAACCAATGATATATCTTTAAGTTCCACAACAGGTGCACCATCTTTTTTATCTCTTTCCTGCATTTTCGGCAATGCTCTTCCAACCATTGCTTCTGCCAACCGCTTTTGATCCGTTTCAGTTGTTTTCATGGTTGTTACCAGCCGACCTCTTCGCATGACGGCAACATGATTGGACACTTGCATAACTTCATTCAATTTATGCGTAATAAAGATGACCGTTTTACCCTGATTGGTCAATCTTTTTATATTACTAAATAATTCTTCTGTCTCTTGTGGTGTTAACACGGCTGTCGGTTCATCAAGAATTAGTATATCTGCTCCTCGGAACAATATTTTTATAATTTCAACCTTCTGTTGCACGCCTACCGGCAAGTGACCTACTTTTGTATTTAGAGGTACTTGCATACCATTAACTTTCATCAACTCCGTTATTTTTTTCTTAGACTCTTCGTAATCAATAAACATATTTTTTCCCGGTTCATCACCTAAAATAATATTCTCTAATACAGATAATTCTTCCACCAGCATAAAATGTTGATGAACCATTCCAATATTTTTCTTCATGGCATCAGCACTTGAAGAAAAAATAGCTGTTTCTCCAAAAATTTTGATTTCACCAGAAGTCTGGCTATGTAAACCATACAGTATATTCATCAATGTAGATTTACCTGCACCATTTTCACCTACAAGACATAAAGCAGTGCCTTTTTCCACATTAAGTGATACATCATCATTAGCTAAGAAAGATGTTCCTGGATACTGCATTGTAATATTCCTAAGTTCTACTGCATAACGCATAGACTGTCTCCTTTCCCATTACATTACCACCTCCCTAACAAGCTAGCCTACTCAACTTGTTAGGGAGTAAATGTTTAATCCGTATTCATAAAAAGGGGCTCTGTCAACATCATTATTGATTAAATACATCTGTAATGACAATATTTCCGTTTATAACTTCTTGCTTAATTTTTTCAAGTTTTTGTAATACATCTTCTGGAATAAGGTCTTTGGTATACTTCATGTCACTCATACCAACACCACCTTCTTTAAGACCATATACAGATACTCCTGTTACAAATTCACCATTGATTGCTTGCTCAATATAGTTAAAAGCTGCAACATCAACTTTCTTCATCATACTTGTCAAGATACGTCCTTCAAGAATATAATCTTGGTCCTGATCAACACCGATAGCATATACCCCTTCATTTTCAGCAACCGCTTGGAATAAACCTTCTCCAGTCTTACCTGCCGCATGATAGATAATGTCAGCATCTTCATTGATCAATTGTGTACTAAATTCTTTACCTTTAAGGGGATCAGCAAAGGAACCTACATAAGCCGGGATAACTTTTATATCAGGGTTAGCGTACTTAGCACCTTCTTCGTAGCCTGTATAAAATCTTACGATTGCAGGAATGTCCATTCCACCAATAAATCCAATGGTACCAGTTTCACTCATCAAACCTGCTAACGCACCAACCATAAAACTTCCTTCGTGATCTGCAAATCTTGCAACTGCTAAATTATCAGCTTCATTTTTAATATTTACACCAACAAATTTTGTATCCGGATAACTAGGCATTACTGTCTCTAGTGCATCACCCCAGTCATTACCAACTACCATAATCATGTTATATCCGGATGATGCAATTAATTTTAGTGATTGTAAATAATCAGCTGAAGATTGTGGTTCAACAACTTTAATTTCGATGCCCAACTCTTTCTCTGCTGTTTTGAATCCTGCAAATGCTGCATCATTAAAAGATCTATCTCCTAAACCACCTGATGACGTTAATAGTGCAACTTTAAGTACAGGCTTGTCTTTCTCTTTTGCTTTACTTCCTTCATTTTTATTCATTTCATCACTTTCGGGGTTTGCTGTTTGTGTATCTGTGCTTTTAATTTCGTCCTCTTTTAACACTTCTTCAGGGTTTGTACATGCAGCAAGCAACATGATCATAGCCATTAGCATCGTTACTAATTTAAATCCCTTTTTCATTTTGTAGCCTCCTAATAATCATTTTGTAATCAAAAATGCATTTTTTTGTTATGTACTAATTGTAGCATCGCATTATCATTCAAAATAGGAAATTTTGCACATAAGAAATAAAAAAAAGAATATCTTACTGCGCAAATAGCAATAAAATATTCTGTAATAATATCATTTTATAGTAATAACGTATATTTATATTCAATCATATTTTCATATTGAACTTTTGTCATGTATATTTTCCCATGTTTTACGTTAATCATATCCAAATTTTTCAATTTCTCCACTGAGCTATTAATTAAGCGAATAGATATTCCCAAAAAATCCCCAATCATATCCCTCGTTTCATTAATCTTAACAGACTCCGCGTAACCGTCTTCATAATTGTGTCGATAAAGTTCATAACTATAAATAAGATACGAAACAATATTTGCATGAGAATTATACTTTTTGCACTCTACATGTTTACTTAACGTATTATGCAACCGATTAATGACGCCTCTAACTAGATTATTATAAAATTTTGGGTATTTTTGCATCCATTGTGAAACATATACTCTCTTAATCTTAAAAGCTGCAACATCTGTTAATGTTTGAATCGTCGCATGTCGTGACACATTAACCTCAGCAAGTATTTCAGACATTCCAATGACATCAAGGTTGGAAATCTTGTAATAGCAAAACTCTTCACCATTAACCAATTCTTTAAAGATACCACAGATGCCTTTAACTATAATGTAAACATATTCAGCTGATGAATCCTTATGAATAATGGGGATTCCTGCTGCATAGTAAACTAATTCAATATGTGCTAAATCTTCATCCTGAAATTCTTTGAATAACTGTTTTAACAAAGGTTTGTTTTTCATATAGTCAACAGCAGTCATAGTTCCTCCCTTTATCTCGAGAAAATTATTGTATATATGCCTACTTTTTATACTATACAGGAGTTGAGTAAATGTCAAATGGGAATTTATATTGAAAACCATGTTTTTTAGTTCTTTACTTTTTGCAGAAACACTACAATAAAACTAATGAATGAAACTGACATTAACAAAGCTACCGGTAAATGTATTTTTTTTAGCATGAAATAATCTACCTTCCCTATACTTAGTAATGCACCTGTTATAAATAAAGCTAAGATGCATATTACGGAGATTACTAAGAAAAGAACTAGCCAAAAATTATTCAGAACAACTGATGTATGTTGTTTAATATATAGATAACTATATATGATTATAGCTAATGCAACGACTTTATGGATTGTAAGCAAAACATCACTATAAGGCTTTCCATGTCTACTTAATAAAAATCCAAAAATCATGACGATGGTTAATGCAAACAATGTTATCATACCCTTAGATATCATACTCATTTCCACCTCCTTCGTAAAGAATATCTTTTAATTCTATTTGTGGATGGTGATATTGCATGACATTACCTGAATTCACGCCATAATTAATCACCCCTTGACTACACCAATGAAGACATGCCATACATTGCTCACAATGATGATTCCACACTGGTTTATTATTCTTATATGTTATATTGTCTGCTGGACATACAAGGGCACATATACCACAGGAGGAACATTTTTGAGAGACAGAAAAATTAGTATCCATTAAGGCAATAGCTTTGGAAAAAGTATCCGGTTGTTCGCCTTTATATCCAGCAACTTTTAACCATTGCCTTTTTTGTAATGTATCTCTTAAATTAAACTTATCAACTAAATTTTCAATAAATTGATCACTTACCTCAATATCTCCACAACTCATCCTATTAATTGAATCAGTAATCACTTGAATTTTATGCTCTGCTTCTTTGTATTCTATAGTGCGTTGCTTCTCATTTGGAATCTTTATGGAAAACGATGCATACATACCTTTCCCAATTTTTCTAGGTCGCAAGTAATTGTATGGTATTCTAACAGCAAAACCAATATCCAATTTGTTATTTTGACCTTTTAGAATGTCTTTCATATACTTTAATGCCAATGTAGGTTTATCACCATATGTTGACACCCCATAGAGATAGTTAACATCAACATCTTTAAGCCTTTTGATAAATTCCACCACCATTACAGGTAGTCCTTGGTGATATACTGGAAACACAATACCTAGTCGATTATATTCCCTATACATTTCTTTTCTAAATAACGACTTCCTTATTATTTCAATCTTAGAACCTGTTGACTTTGCTATCTGATTAGCTACAAATAAAGAATTCCCAGTTCCTGTAAAACAATAAATCACATTATTTTTCATAAAGTTCACCTTTTAAAAGATCAATATAAAACTGATTAAACGCTTCCATGTCTTCTAACACTTTTTGCTGGTCTTTTCTCCATGCGTCATTTAGGCAATATGTGTCATTATAAGTTTTCAAGCCATGATAATATGTATCTACAACAGTAGATATATCACATGCTTTAATCTCACCTTTTTCTTGATATCTTTCTAAAATCTTTATAGTCGCATTCCTTACATCATAATAACTATTAATCTCAGACAACTCATAAGCCACTGGGTTAATAAAACTTTCCATCACAACCAATCGCATAATTGCTATAAAAACAGGGTTGGTGAAAGCACTTTGAATCTTTCGAAGATTTTCTTGCATAAAGGCATCTATTGACATCTTCTCTACCAATAAATTGATTTCTTCGTCTGTTAATAATACTTGATCGCCTTTACTTACCATTAAGCCCATGATCTCTCTAAATAAACTTTCTTTTGATTTAAAATGATTATAAAACGAACTTTCTTTAATCCCAACACTTGTGCATAACTGTCTTATTCCAACATTGCTATACCCTTTGGCAGAAAATAGTTTTATGCCGCTGTATAATAAACGTTCCTTGGTGCTAGTGCTTTGCTTAATTAACATATCGATTGATGCCATAGTTTCTCCTTTACTAACGGTCGTTAGTTAGTATTATAAGGTGAAAAATTGTATTTGTCAAATGATAGAAATATTTATCTATTTTTTTTCGTACCAAAAGAAAAATAGGAATCCCTCAAAAAAGGATTCCAAATTGAAACGAGAAAGATTAAAGGTAATTGATAATCTTTCTCGTTTGTGCTTATTCATATTACATTGTTTTATTTTTCACAAATTTATGCCACAAGATTATTGCCTTTCATACTCTCCTTATAGTAGTTTGTATGGGTATAAATTTCTTCTTTTAATGGATTCTTTTTGTTCTTAATGATTGTGTAAATCATATATGCAAACACGCCCATATTAAATATGAATGCTATAACACTAATCGTCATTAAAACACCTTCGTTATAGGTAGGAATGACTTGGAAAAACTCACTTTTTTGATAATCGACTGAAAGAGAAAACATGGCATAAAAAGAAAGTATCTGTGCTCTATGTTGAAGCCATACACCTCTTTTGAATGCAAATTCTGCAATGAGTGCAGCTAATAGTATACCAAGTCCAGCATACATTGCCCTTGTTGAAATACAATTGTACACATAGGCAAAATTCCATAATGTATAACCTATGATATACATCCAAGTCATATCTGGCCAAACCATATCTCTTGATTTATCCTTTGACACTCTGATACCAACAAATCCTGCTAATGTAACAATCGTTAAAATTCCCGCTAATGCATTAAAAATATTCCATACACCACCTAGAATGACAATACCACCAGGATCGACTTCTAGCACTTTATAAGTTGAATATACTTGAAACTCTCTATAAACCGCTTCTGCAATATTTAATGATAAAATTGTCACTGGAAATATTGCTGCAAATTTCTTTTCTCCAAGTTTGGTGAATCTAATCAGCATAAATCCATAAACGCCAATTAATGCAGATACTACTTTAACCCAACCAAACCAGGTTTTTCCAGTTGGTGAACCTAATACACCTAAAAACACCAATACGGCTAATACCACTGGTAGAACACAATAAGCCAATATTGACAATTTTTTTGATCTTCTTGTAACTTCATTTACGCCTAACGATACCACTACAAATAAAACGAATGCAACAAGACTACCTAATGTTAAACCGTCAAATAATACCCCCATGAAAAAGCCTCCTCTTATAGCCGCTACTCTTTTTTTAATATGCGACTACTTCTTTAATATTAAATTCTTGCCCTGAGACTAACGCATACTCTTCTCCATTACACTTAGGACAGATTTTTCTGTGCTCTACAATGTTGTAGATTTCATTGCAAGCTTTACATTTTGCGTTAGCTGGAAGTACAACTATTTCCAACTTTGTTTCTTCATAGTCTGTTTCACTGACAGCTGCTGGGTAACACTCCTCAATAAACCTAGGAATCGCCTGAGATAATTGTCCAATCTCTAATACAATTTTATCTACTTTTGTCAGTTCATTTTCTATTACAAATTGATCTACTATTTTAATTACTTCGTAAACTATACCTAGTTCATGCATGGTATATTAACACCTCAATTTCTACTTCGCACCTTTATCTTGTTTTTGTAAAAGGATTAATCTTGTTTGTCGTAATCTTAACTTTTCTTCTTATTGCTTTCTTAATAACTGCTTTAGGTAGTTCTGCAATGTCATAACCTTTTACATCATGAACTTTCTCAAGCTTGATTGCATCAAATTTACATTTAAGTGTACATGCTCCACATCCAACACATAAGTATTCATCTGTTTTAGTAGCACCACAACCTAAACATCTTGCTGTCTCTTTTTTAATTTGCTCTTCAGTTAAAATACCTCTTAAGTCTTTAAATGTCGTTTTTGATACTTTACCATCTACATGTTGCGTTCTTTGTCTTTTTGTACCATCATATCCATTATTATCTTCTAGATTTTCTTTATCAAACATCTTATATGTATGTGTATCTCTACCAAATACTAATGATTGACCTTTTTGTACATATCTGTGAAGTGAAACTGCCGCCTCTTTACCTGCTGCAATAGCATCAATTGCAAGTCTTGGACCACTAGCAACATCTCCACCAGCAAAAATATCTGCTTTTGAACTTTGAAGTGTCACATGATCCACTTCAATGGTATTTCTTCCTGTTAATTTTACATCTTCACCATCGAATAATTTTCCATAATTATAGGTTTGACCTACTGATAATAAGACATAGTCACATGCAACAATTTTTTTATCTGCCTCATTAAACTGTGGATTAAATCTACCATCTGCGTCGAATATCGACATACAACGTTTAAATTCAACACCTGTTACATGACCATTTTCTGTAACAACTCTTGTTGGTCCCCATGCGTTGTTAATAGTAATCTCTTCTTCTAAAGCTTCATCTATTTCTTCATTGTGAGCTGGCATATTTTCTCTTGCTTCTAAGCAGAAAATATCGGTTTGCACAACCCCATTAAGTCTTACAGCAGATCTTGCAACATCAATAGCAACATTTCCTCCACCGATGACAATCACTTTACCTTCTACACCGTTTTTTTCTGATAGGTTAACCGTTCGAAGGAAATCTACTCCGCTAAGTACTTCACTTGCATCTTCGCCTTCTAAGCCAAGTTTTCTACCTGATTGTGCACCAATAGCAACATAGAATGCATTATAGCCTTTATCTCTAAGTTCTTGGATCTTAATATCTTTTCCGATCTCAACTCCTGTTTCGAATTTAACTCCCATATCTCTTAGTACATCAATTTCAGCTTCGATTACATCTTTTTCCAGTCGGTAAGATGGTATCCCAAGTGTTAACATGCCACCGAGTTTCTTCTCTTTTTCAAATACGGTTACATCATATCCGTCAATTGATAAATCATAAGCACATGATAAACCTGAAGGACCTCCACCAATAATAGCAATCTTCTTATCACTATAGTCATGTCTTTTTCTTGGCATGTATCGAGTCTCTTTATTTAAATCTTGCTCTGCAATAAACTTCTTAATATCATCAACTGCTACTGCTTCATCAATATCACCACGTGTACAATCTTCCTCACATAACCTTGGACATACGCGACCACATACTGCAGGAAGGGGATTATGTTTTTTAATTAACTCCAACGCCTCTGTATATTTACCTTGAGAAGCTAACTTAATATAACCCTGGACAGGAATGTGCGCTGGACATTTAGTGATACATGGAGCTGTACCAGAATCTAAAGTATTCTTTCTATTAACTCTGTAATCACTGTTCCATTTATCTTCATTCCACTCCGTATCTCTTGGTGTTACTTTAGTAACTTTTTCATCGATTGGTTCTTTAGAACATAATTTTTGCCCTAATCTTAAAGCATTAGTAGGACAGACATCAACACATTCACCACAAGCAACACATTTAGATTCATCAACTACCGATTTGTAATTTGATCTTACAATATCGTTGTTAACATATTCATTAGCAAGTCTCATTGCATAACAACCACAACCACAGCAGTTACAAATAGCATGTGTGTGTCCAGGCTCATCTAAGTTTGGAATAGAGTGCATTAAACCATTGTCTTCTGCTTTTTTAATGATTTCAAAAGCTTCTTCTCTGGTTATTTCACGTCCACGTCCAGTTTTGATGTAATACTCAGCGGCGTGGTCTAATTGAATACACATCTCTTCTTTTAAGTGTCCACAACCTTCTCCCATGGCCTCACGAGAGGTTCTACAAGAACAGTCAGACACTGAAAAGACATGAGCTTCATTTAAATGTCTTGAAATCTCTTCATATGAAGCCTTTTTTGAATTCCCATCAATGGACCTTTCAATTGGTAATACACGCATTGGTCCTGCACCTACAGGCATAATACCTGCTGCCATAGGTCCTCTTTTACTTCCAAAATAGTAAAAGGCTTCTGCTACTTCAGGATGTTTTGCAACGATTTCTTTGTTATTATTAATCATTTCTAAGTGACCAGGAACAAAGATATCTTGCCAATACATATCGACACCATCTATGGTATTTACAAAAGCAGCACCAGTCCAAGCGATATGGTCTAATGCTTCTTTCACCTTATCATATGGTTCTCCTGATGCCTTTGAAACATCGTCAGCACTCAGTTTTTTACGAAATGCTAAGTGCATTGCAATCTTGGCTTGATATGTATTAAGTATTGGTTCAAGGGCATAGTATTCAGGTCCATATGGAATGGCCTCTCTGCCACTTCCAGCCTTCGTTCTTCCGATTTTGTTTGCAAGATCCAATATTTCTTGTCTATACTCTCTACCATCTACATCTGCCCATGTTAAAGCAAAATTAAATCTTACTGACTTATTAAAATTTGTTTTTGTTTGATTTTTAGACATGTATTTATCCCCTTTCCTTTAGTTCTTGTCTAATCCAATCCGCCCATGCTTCTACACCTTCACCGGTTTTAGCCGAAATCGGGAATATTATAATATCTTTGTTTAGTTTTCTCACTCTTTCTTCAAGTAAATCCATTTTAAAATCAAAATGCTCACTAGCATCGATTTTGTTTACGATTAGTACTTCTACCTTTCCAAATATCTTAGGATACTTTAAAGGTTTATCATCACCCTCAGGAACACTTAATATGGCTACATTTTTCATTGCTCCTGTATCATATCCTGCTGGGCATATTAGATTACCTATATTTTCAAGAAAAACCAGATCCAGTTCTTCTACACCTAATTCATCAATCCCTTGCTTTGTCATAGTCGCATCTAAATGACACATCCCACCTGTGTGTAATTGAATTGCCTTTGCCCCAGCCTCTTGAACAATTTTTGCATCCACATCAGAGTCAACATCCGCCTCCATTACACCTATCATCATTTCATCCTTTAGAGCTTTAATCGTACTCACAAGGGTAGTTGTTTTTCCACTACCTGGAGATGACATAATATTAATAAGATACGTACCTTGTTTCTTTAATTCACTTCTTGTTGTTTCAGCAACTTTAGCATTATCTTCATGGATATTTTTCTTTATTGTGAAAACCTTCAATTCATTCATTTTAGACCTCCTATAACCAATTATATGTTGATTATAACAAGAGAAAATTGGCTGAACAACGGCTATTTTTCTAGAGATTTTCTAAGCAATTACTTTATCAAAGTGTTTACAGGTCAATAATTATGGCAGCTCCCAAATAATCTGGTTATCCTTATGATTTTTATATGAATCACTTGTTAACAGTAATCCAAAGTAATCTTTTTTGTTAATAACAACCATTTTTTGTATTTTCAACAAATAATTATTATCTTAATTGTTGAAAAAACTCCCTAGGGGTGGTAAAATGTAATAGTTGAATCTCCTAATAAAAACAAACAATTCTTAATTCAAGGTGACTATTATGCACAAAAATCTTAAATTTAATATTCTGTCAGAAGGACAAAAAAACGGTATAAGCGTGACTTGTCGAAAATATAACATTTCCAGAACAATTTATTATCGTTGGTTAAATAGATATAAAGCTAGAGGTATTGAAGGTCTAAACGACATTAAGAAAGATTTTGTACCAATAAATAAAACAAATCCTGAAATAGAACTAGCATTATTTAATCTTATTCGAACATATCCTAATTATGGACCTCGAGCAATTAAATACTTGTTAGAAGAAATAGGGCATAATATAAGCGAATCTGCAGTCTATAATAATATGAAAAGAAATAATCTAACGAATAAAGAAAGCAGAATTCGATTTGCCAAAAAGAAAGAGAAGAAAGACACCAGTACTATACCCCCTTTATCAGAACTACATAGTGGCGAATGCTGGGGCTTTTGGATAACAGATTATGGTCATATTGAAAACATTGGTAACCTATATGAGTATACTTTTTTTGATTTTGTGAGTAGGATAACGTGTACAAGATTATATCATGATATTTCTTTTAGTAATTTTGAAGATTTGTTAGCTGGTGTTGCTATACCTGTCGCACAAACGCTCAAGCTTAACACGAAGTACTTATGCTTTTTCCATGACTCAAAAATAATTAAACAAACTAAAAACATCTTTGAATCAAAAGTAAACAAAACCATTAGAGATCATGGATTTGATGTTAAGATACACGTGCTAAAAACCAGCGATCACTTAACAAAGATCACTAAATTAAGAAATGAATATACAGAAGGTTGTCTATCATTTTTGATGCCGCTGATTAATAAATCCATGTCATTTACCGATCTTAAAATTCAATTTCAAAGATATCTCAGATTATATAATATTAGTCATAAATCTAAATTTGATAATGAGCTATGTTCTCCCATTGATTATCATAAAAAGTTAACAAATACAAAACTTATCTTGCCTTTATGGGCGTATATAGATAGGGAATATTAAGGTGATAAATATGAAAGTAGCTGTTATAGGAGCAGGTTTTAGTGGTATGCTTTCCGCATACTTACTAGAAAAAGAAGGTATCGATGTTACTATTTATGAAAAGCAAGAATACATCGGCGGTCATTGTAGAACACTTGAAACTAAAGATATCTACACCGAGCTAGGTACCGTTTTCTCTTTTACTAAACAAATAAAAAAGTTACTCATAGAATTACAAGTAGACTACAGAGAACGTTTTATCTATAGAAACTTTATTGATGAGAATTATAATAGTGTTGAACACATGTCAAGTGATGATGTTGTTTTATTAATGGACGAGTTATCTAAACTTAAAGTTCTTCTAGATCAATATTCCGCATCTTTGAATAATGTTAATTATGGATTTATCCATGAAGACCTAATGATTCCTTTATGCACGTTTCTTATAAAGCACGATTTAAAGATTATAAAACAAGTCATAGCACCTCACCTTTCATCTTTTGGCTTTGGAAATATGTGTAATTTACAAGCTTATTATGTATTTAAGATATTTAGTGTAGATACCTTATACTCTTTTATTCGGGGTGATAAACTATTATTTATTAATAAAGGTACCTCAGAACTTATCAAAAAACTCTGTCAAAACATTTCGGATATTAGATATTCTCTAGAAGTTAAAAATGTTGAAGTTGTTGGTGACAAAGTAAAAGTCGAAACCACTTATGGTTCCGACCTATACGATAAAGTACTAATAACTACAAAACTTCCTAGAGATGTCATTAAAGATGATTTATATAATCAATTAATGAAGAAGATAGATACCAATCCATATATCACTTGTGCTTACGAAGTAAGCAATAAAAATTTGGTAAACACCTACTATAAAGCAAATCTTGGCAGAAAAGGCAAAATTCATTTCTTCCATACTTTTAGACAGTACCATAGAACAATACTTGTAGCCTATGCCTATGGAACGGTGCAAAAAGAATTAATCAACGGTATAACGAGAGACATTCAAAAATCAGGAATTCATGTAAAGCATTTAATAACTGTTAAACAGTGGTATATATTTCCCCACTTAAAGAATCATAATTTAACACAGAATTTCTATCAAGATATTAATGAAAGACAAAAAATCAGTAATATATGCCTTATAGGATCATTAGTATCTCAACCTGCATTAGATAATTTATACGTATCCGTAAAGAATTCAATAAATGAAATATTAGAAGCCCATCGACATAAATGACCTTCTATCTGGGACGCATGGTTTAAGTAATGGAATCGTAAATTATTCACTCACTTCGTTAAAATATTTAATCATATACAGAATTAAATCATCATCATTTTTACACGCTTCCCCTTGTCCTAGCTGTCTATCATGATACCAAACCCCAGACCCATGGGGAATATACCCTCTTTTTACATACATTCTTTGGGCACTTCCATACCCGTGATGAAGCCCTACACCAAGGCACACACAGTTACTACTTTCACTTGCAATATGTTCAACACTATCCATTATTCTATTTCCAATTCCTTGTTTTTGGTATTTAATTAATACATTAAAATCACATATTTCTGGTATACCTTGATTAGCAAATGGACCATTATGAGCCTGATGCACCAATGTTGCATACCCAGCAACCTCATCACATACTTCAGCAACAACAATTTTTCTTTTGTTCACTTCTTGTTCAGAAAAATAGTTTAAGAATTGTGATTCAGATCTGTGCCACTTTTGAGCTTCAAAGGCTTTTGGAAATGCTTGTATATCCTCTTTTTTCATTAAACGAATAACCAAATTATTATTTTTATAAAAAACCATGTTAACACTCCTCTCTTATACTTGTTTAATCACCCCTGTTAAATGTTACTATACATCCCTTAACAAAATATAACAATACTTTTATTAAAAGATTATCTTTAATTGATCTTATTTTCCCAGGTTGAATGCATCAAACATAACACGCTTAACACTATTTAAAACGCTACAATCACTTTCCTTTATCGCATTCTGCTGTAAAAAAAACTTCTCTTATCATCAAACAGTTATCATTCTTTAACTGTCTACCACAAGAGAAGCATGATCAATCTTTTTTATTATAAGGATCTTTTATATTTACTACATAATCTTCTTATTTTATTATAATGACTTAACTAAATTCTGGTAACATAGCCCCATGAGCTTCAATCAAGTCATCACATAAACTTCTGATGTCATCAATAGACAGTTCTGAGGATGTATGGGGGTCAAGCATAGCAGCTTGATAGATATAGTCTTTCTTACCCGTTAATACAGCTTCAATGGTTAAGAGTTGTGTGTTGATGTTGGTTCTGTTTAATGCAGCTAGTTGCTGAGGTAAGTCACCTACATAGCATGGTCTTATGCCGCTACCATCAACCAAACAAGATACTTCAACCACTGCATCGTTTGGTAGATTAGTAATAATATTCGTATTCAAGACATTGCCGCCAATCTTATAAGGTATATCCGTCTCCATGGCTTCCATGATATAAGATGCGTATTCCGTGGTTCTTGTATGTTCAATATTTTCATTATCAACCAACTGTTTTCTAAGGGACTCCCAATCTTCAATTTGTTTGACGCATCGCCTTGGATATTCATCCAAAGGAATGTTGAAACGCTCTATTAACTCCTTATATTTCTCCTTAATAAAATAAGGGTGATATTCCGCATTATGTTCACTTGATTCGGTTATGTAGTATCCAAATTGTTTCATTAACTCATACCGTACCATATCATCATGTTTTTCTTTCTCATTTTTGAGGGCCGCTCTTTTCTTAATCTCAGGGTATAAGTCTTTGCCATCCCTTGTTACACTTAGTAGCCATGCCATATGATTAATACCAGCTATATCCCATTTTACTCGATCACCTGGCATATCTAAGTCTCTTAGCAAATATTCTGTACAGACCTGAACACTGTGACATAGGCCTACTGTTTTTATCTTTGTTGCTCTTAACATAATACCTGTTAAGGTTGCTATGGGATTCGTATAATTCAGAAACCATGCTTCTGGACACACCTCTTCCATATCCTTAGCAAAATCAAGCAAAACAGGTGCCGTTCTTAGGGTTCTAAAAATGCCCCCAATACCAACTGTATCAGCAATGGTTTGTCTTAGCCCATATTTCTTTGGAATCTCAAAATCAATCACCGTAGATGGTTCATATCCACCTACCTGAATTGCATTAACCACATAATCAGCATTTCTTAATGCTTCTAATCGGTCTGTATAAGCAATAATTATTGCACGGTTATTATTGGAATTCTTATTAATATTTTTCAGGATTGTTTCAGATTCCTTCAACCGCTTTTCATCAATATCATATAGCGCAATGGTTGATTCACATAATGCAGAGGTTAACATAACATCACCTAAAACATTTTTTGCAAATATCGTGCTTCCTGCTCCCATAAACGTAATTTTTGCCATAATTTCCTCCTACATCTCTGTTCTATAACGAACTTCTCATCATTCATCTATTAACCTGTTACTGATCATCTATTCTTTATTTATAGCTTTGAGCCTCATTGCTTCACTAACGATTAAACGCTTTATTGGTGATTTATTTGGACTGTATAGGTATGACATGGCTCTATTTCAATAAATAATTGTGTAACAGCTTCACCGTCATCTTGTATCACACAAGTCCCTTTTATCGTTTCACCATTAACATCAAATGTATCGTAATGACCTAAAAAGACAGGCTGCCATATCATTTTTGAACCTTGGGTTTGTTTCAGCGTCATACGATCCTTGCTGACCTTAAGATCGATTTCTCCATCAAAAAGTGGTATATTTGACACATTGACCCAATCCACAACCTGGGGTAACAAGGGTTTGGTTATAAGTAATCTTTCAGCTGCCTTGGCACTTAATCCCATAAGCCCTGTCATAATACTCCCAATAACTGAATAAGACACCTCAGGATATTCTCTTCTCTTTAACGACGGCGACATGAGCTTCATTAGCGTATCAAAGCCTTCATTCACGCGACCATGTTTATAGTAGATATCTGGTATATGGGATAATGTCTCAACATTAAATCCCCCACAATTATCCAGAACCTCCAAACATACTTTTTTTCTATTGTCTTCCTGGGTAATGTCAAAATAAAGTGGCAATGGCGTAAACGCCTCCCAGTTACCTTTAACATTTTCCTTATTGACCACTAGTTTTTCACCATTCGATAAAATAGCCGTATAATAATGCTGATCTTTTATTGACCACCATTCCCTGTTGAATAAGTCTTTCAGATATTTGGCTTTATTACTCATTTCTTCGCTTGGGATTAAATAATCTTGAAGCCTCAATATATGGCTGTAGGCCTTATAACCGGCGTACATGGCAGCAATAAGATCAGATCCAATAACAATGTCATTATCACCCACTTGTCCTTCCAGATAGGATGCAATACCACGATATGAAACATTACCCCTTTTTTTCATCATACCATCATCATCTTTATCCCACCGTTTGACGTAATCATCCACAGATAAATGATAAAACCTATTGAAATCCTTATCATGGATATAGGTCTCATCACCCGTCCAATTATACTGCCTAAAACAACAGTCAATCACATCAAAGTTAGCAGGTAGATTATACCAGAAATCATCATCATTTTTATAATCTACTGGCGCTGGTTTTCCATCTTTATTTATTTCCCAATAACTGCAAAAATCTTTACTTTCACTGATATTTTCAGCAAATTTTTTTAACATGTTTTTGTTAAATGCTTGAAGGCCCAAAAAGTGTGCCCCATTGCACTGATGGGATACATCCCTCATGCAAAAAGCTTCTCTATTAGGTAATGCAGCATCATACCACTTGCCTACCCTATCACCTTCGTGGATATAATCTAGTGCCTGTTCTTTTGCCCATAAAAACCCTTCTTCAAGGGGTTGATAAGATGCTTGTAAATTAATCTTTCCTATTTCCATTATCATTTCCCTCACTTATTTCACTAAAATTAACGGATAGCACGCCACTGCAATCAACCGGTTCGTCAAGAATAATCTGCCCATTTTCTCTGATCACTACATGGATTTGCAAAGTGCCATGATGCACTTCTATATCAAAGATTCGTTGACATATATGCACATTTCTAAGGGATACATCTCCCCATGTTGTGGGTAGTTGTGGTCTCAAATCAAATGAATGAAAACCTGTTGGACGAATGCCAAAAATTCCTTCAGTGATTATACGTACATACAATGCACTTTCTCCAGCTAAATGTCTCTGATTTCCTTCTGGATACGCCTCCACTGGGTACGGTACATGTTCGCCCAATAATCTACCCTCTGTGTATGACTCTAGATAAGTTAGTGCCATATCTGGTGCACCTGCAACAAAGACACCTCTTAATGCAAATAGGGTTGATCTATCCCAGAATGTCTCTTCTCCAGCTTTTGTGCACAATCCATTGTCCGACCATAATCTTTCTGAGAACAGCGCTGCTATAGTACCATTAACTCTATTTCTTATACCAACAACAAGGGGCATACAAATCCATGATCTTAAGATCTTATTTCCCTTGTAATACTGATATGTTTCATATCCTTCAACGGATTTACCAAAATAGTCTTCAATAGCCACAGCTAATGCATTTGCCTTCTCCCTATAAAACTCCGATGATTCACCCTCTATCTTAAGGCTTTCTACCATATAAACCATACTGTTAAGAGCGTCATACACTAAACATGATGTAAATAGATTAGCCTCACCAGACTCGAATCTATTTTCCAATTCATCTGTATCACTTTCCACAACACCGTCACTATTCATTTTGCTCAACGAATAGTCAATAGACCATTTAATACCTGGCCACAATGCCATAGCAATATCTTCTGAACCATATGCCAAAGCAAATCGTAAAGCACCATAAGCAAACATGGCAGCATCTCCTCTATCACCAACACCATTCCAGTAGCTGTCACCTTCTGCAACAATGCTCGATACAAGAGGCATAGTGAAGTCTTTTTTCATGTAAGTCATGAATAACTTATAGGTATTAATGGACTGCTCAATCCCTTGATCATAACCCAAAAATGGAAAGAGAGGATTGACATATTCACATTGGTCATTGGTCCATAGAGCAGCGTAATAATCACCACCTCCAGGAGCGTGCATAAGACCACGTTTGGTCTGAAAGATACTTTCACTACACCTTCTTTTTGTCATTTTGAAAGCCATGTTGATGACTTCACTGGGTGTCTCCAGAACCAATTCACTATCAATATGCGTTACAAAATCAGTTCTTCTTTGTTCTTGGAGTAGTACATCTAACTCTAAATGCTCATTAGCTTTTCTAGCACTGTACGCACAGTAAACTGTCATTGTTTCACCAGGCTTTAGCTGTCGGTTATTGTATTCACCATATATGGAAGCTTCAAGGAAGTAATGGCCATCAAGACTTTCTTTTTCAAGTGTTGCTTCAGAATAGTCAGGGGAAACAATCTCCACTGACATAAGCTGCTCTTTCATGTTAACAAGATCAAAACGCTCAATGAATGCTTTTTGATCCATTGCAGGAAACAGGGTTCTCCTTATTAAAACACCCGTTTCTGTTCTAGAATTTATTGTCAAAAACCCATTAATTTCAATGGAATCTGGGTATTCTTTAGTAATCTTTTGGCCATTCACCTTGATGAAACTTGAAATGCTGGATGGAAAGTTATAGGTTAAGCTACCTCTTGTTTCATTAGGAATCATTCTAAGACTCGGAAAAACAATATGTCTGTTCATCCTTAAAAGGCCAGTTTCATCAACACCATAACTTATAATGCCCGAGACATTAAAACCTGTCATCTCGATATGGTCATAATGTGGTAAATAGGCATCATTTTTAATAGACCAGACAATACCTTTTTTGTGATCCATGGTATGCCTAAGTCCACCAAAAGATTGTTTACCTGTGTCACACCAATCTGGAAATGTCTGTGGTCTGTTTCTACCAAATCTATCTACTGCCATCTTTTACTCCTTTCCTCTAAGTATTGATATTCTTATGGAATACTGATACACTAATACTCAGTGAGGTGATTTTATGTTAGAGGAACTTTTCTTGGAAATTAACAATCGGTATGATTCAAATATTTACGTTCATCAATGCGGTCAAGAAATTTGTATACCTGGTCATGCCTTTGGTCCTTGTGTCAGAGATCATTACCTTATCCATTTCATTATTAGTGGTAAGGGCACTTACTATCATTGTGACAAATCCTATCATCTTAAAAAAAATGATTTGTTTCTCATATCACCAGGCGATGTGACTTTTTATGAAGCTGATAAAGAGGATCCCTGGCACTATGTTTGGGTTGGTTTTAATGGCATTAAAGCAACACAATATCTTGACCTAATAGGTCTTAACAGGGATAATCCTATCCTAACAACCAAGAATCCTGACTACATAGAGACATGTCTCCATAGCATTTTTGAAAGCTCAAAAATCATCCGTGGTGGTGAAGTTCGCATGTTAGGAAATCTCTACTTATTCCTTTCAAAACTTATAGAAGAAACAAAGCCAGCCCAACAATCAAACGAAAAAGATGATTACATCCAAAAAGCTATTACATTTATTGAGATGAATTATTCTCGACAAATTACCATACAAGAAATTGCAAATCATATCTGCCTCAACAGAAGCTACTTTAGTGATTTGTTCAAACAACATCTTGGTATATCACCTCAGCAGTTCATCATAAAATACCGTATCAATAAAGCAAGAGAAATGATCAAACAACATCAATATCTAAGTATTGGTAACATTGCTAGATCCATTGGCTATGCCGACCAATTTGCCTTTTCCAAAACCTTTAGAAAAGAGACCGGCTTAAGCCCCAGCGCACTCAGGAAGCAATTATTAGAAAAAGGAAATTAGTCCTTTTCTAAAGCCTTAAGAAAATCTTTTAAAATAATCATGATTAACATGCTTAGAATACTGGCAACCAACAAGATTGCCATACTGGGGATAATAAGCAATAACATGGCCGAAAATACAATCATCATGACCATAAAAATGGTTAACTTAAACTGACTAAAAATGCTGTAAAATGCCAAAACCATAATTTGTCTGATTGTTGTTTCAAACCTTGATATAACTGGAAAGATGTATAAACACATCATAAAAAGTATAACGAATGCAATAAGCTGTAGATAGTAGAACGCACTATAGCTGTTTAGTATAATGACAGACAATAGTATCATCATCAAACTTAGTAACGCCCACACGCTCAAAGCCTGTTTAAAGTTATGTCTATAACTCTTCCAGTAATTGCGAATCACGGATATATCTTTATCATGTAACATCTTACCCATACTGTAGAGTAAACCTGTGTAAGCAGGTCCTATAGGCAAAAGGCATAAGTATAATTCCAACGTGCTTGGCTGTATGGATCTTGGCGGCAATATACAAAATAAGATATATAATATAGGCAAATTAAAGAGCAAAAATATTAAATTCCCCATAAATAAACCGTAAAAATTATCAACGATATTTTTCATTCTACTCAGTGTATTTTCCATCTTCATAACAACTCCTTATATCACAATATCATTATTCTTTTACTGCTCCCATGGTTATGCCTGAAATAAAAAACGTTGGAAAAATGGATATATAATAGCAATGGGTATGGTTACAATCATTGTTGTTGCAGCTCGAACTGTTTGTGCTGTTAATGATGCAAATTCCGTTCTAGCCATCTGTTGATCCCTTAGATTCTCTAGGGCTTCTATCTCAAGTAACATTCGCCTTAAGAATACCTGCAATGTATCCCAGTCACCTGATGGATTATAGATCATAACATCAAACCATGAATTCCAATGCCCAACCCCTGAAAATACACAAATTGCCGCAATAACAGGAATACTAATGGGTACTATAATCTTTAAGAAAATCGTGAAAACACCTGCCCCATCAAGCATGGCAGACTCGGTGAGTGAATAGGGGATTTCTTGCATATAGGATGCTATAATCAACATATGATAAGCACTGAAAAGCCCTGGCAACCAATAAACAGTAAACGAATCAATCAAACCAAGCTTTACAATCAACATATAAAATGGAATAAGACCTCCTGAAAAATACATGGTGATGATAAATAGCCTTCTCATAAAACGTCTACCTGAAAACCCTTTAATCGTTACAATATACGCCAGCAATGATGTTGCAAAAACGGTCGTGGATGTACCTATAACAACCCTTAATATGGATATGATAGAAGCCCTTATAAGCTTATCATTTTGAAACATGAATTTGTATGCACTGAGTGAGAACACCCTTGGATAAAACGTTATACCACCCTTAATTGCATCTGAACTATCGTTAAGAGAGATGGCAAACTGATTTATAAATGGGTAAATGGTTACCACAACCAACATCAGCAAAAGTATAATATTAATGCTGTCAAATAGCTTATCTTTCCAGCTTACTTTTATAAAATTTCTTCTCATAGCTTTTCTCCTAACATGGTTTACATAATCGACATATCAAATTTCTTTTTACTAATCCAATTAGCAAAAAATACCAATGATAAGCCTATTGTTGATTTAACAAGCCCTACTGCTGTCGCATAGGAGTAACGTCCTAACTGAATTCCATAACGATAAGCATATGTATCAATAACATCCCAATATTCTCTCGTCTGTGGCGATCCAATCAGTAATTGTTGCTCAAATCCTGCGTTTAATATATTCCCTATACTAAGAATCAATAACAGAACGATTGTAGGTCTAATCCCTGGCAAGGTAACATGCCAAATCTTTCCGAATCTGTTGCTTCCATCCACCTCTGCAGCATCATAGAGCTGACCGTCAATTCCAGCCATAGCAGAAAGGAAAATGATTGAGGACCAACCAATATTTTTCCATACGTTGGCTGATGTAATGATAGCCCAGAAGTATTTTCCTTCGGAAAGAAAAGAAATGGGTTTATCCATAACACCAATGCTCATTAGAAATTTTGATAACATACCATCACTACTCAAGAATGTAAAGATTAAGCCTGCTGTTACTACCCAAGAAATAAAGTATGGCAGATAGGAAATGGTCTGTACTGATTTCTTAAACCATCTTTGCTTAACTTCATTAATTAAAAGTGCTAAAATGATGGGTGCAGGAAATCCTACCAATAAATTAAGTCCACTGATCACAAGTGTGTTCCTTATAATCTGCCAAAAATCAGGAGCATTAAAGAACTGTTTAAAATAAAAAAGTCCTGCCCAATCACTCTGAAATATTTCTTTACCAGGTATATAATGTACAAATGACATGGTAAGCCCGTACATAGGGTAATACGCAAAGACTAAAACCCATAGGATGATGGGTATTGCCAAGAACCAAATCTGTTTTTCTTTTACAAACCTTTGTTTCACTTTTAAAATTCTCGAAACATCTTTCATTTGCATCCCTCTTTATTTCTAACTTATTTTCATTATAACTGTCATGTAGTAAGAGGGGCATAGCCCCCCTTATATTTGCTTTTACTTATTCCAGTTGGCTAAGTTCTCTTTGTATTGTTTTGTCATAAATGCTTCCAAGTCAGCAACACCAGCTTTTTCTAACTGTTTAACCATATCCTTATAATTTTTTTCAAATGCTTCAGGTGTGTTACTTAATACGGTCTTTGTCCATGTGGACTGAATCGTGTCTTCAACCTGTTGTTTGATAATTGAAATAGGGTCATCTGGTAAGAATGTGATTTGTGACATAGCTGAGTTATCATAGATAGTTCCAGCCATATTGTCGTTTAACACTTTTTTCCATTTAGCAAGGTCGTTAAAACATTGGTCAATCCATGCATTAACGGATGGGTCATCACTCATAGAGCCCTGAGGATGAACAAGCCAGTATTTGTTGCCACCAAAATATCGGTGAGCTTCGTAATCGTAAGTTGCATCAATAATACCTTGTTTTGCTGCTTCAACAAAGCTCCAAGTACCATCTTCTTTTATATTCCAATTTGAACCTTCCTTATTGGGTACTCCCCATGCCATAAGTCTTGTGCCATTTGGTGTCATCATAAAATCCATTACTTTAATCAGTTCAGCAGGGTTTTCTGCTTTGTCCGTAATAACTGTATAACCCCAACCTGTTGTATCTTTTGGAGACAGATAAGCTATTTCTGCTTCCTTATCTTTGATTGGTACTTGAACAAAACGTTGTTCCTCTGTCCAATGATCATCTGTCTTTTGCCATACTTCATGACCTGCGTTCCAACTTTGCCACCAAGGGCCGATATGACCAATAATTCTTTGATTTGAAAACTTAGCTTTCCAGTCATCATATTTATTTGAGAAAGCATCTGGATCAAAAAGACCATCTCGGTGTACTTGATTGTAATATGCTGTAAATTCCTTGCCTTCTGGTGTATTCACCCAGTGAGTCAATTTGTGATCATCATCTTCTTTGTAACCAGCCTTCAATCCCCAAACACCTGCAACAGTGTTAATGCCATTAATCATTTCTGCACCTGGTGCATTCCATGATAAAGCAAACACTTTTTCACCATTGGCATTTTCTGGTTGATCATTAATCATGGATTTAAGTACTTCATAATATTCTTGTGGCGTCTCAAATTTTGGTGACCCCATAGCGTTGTAAACATCATATCTGATATGTGCTGAATAATCAGGAATCTCAAGCATTCCCCAACCATAAGGCAGACCTAAAACTTGTCCGTCTTCTTCTATATAGCGTGGATACAGATCTCCAAGTTCTTTCTTAACATTTTGACCAATTGCATCAATATAAGGTGCCATGTCAATTATTTTACCAAGTTGTTGCAAACGAACAACATCGCTTTTTGATAAACCAGTCATGACTTCAGGATAATCTCCCGATGTTAACATAAGATTGAATCTTTCTTCTTTATCTGTGTCATAGACAACTTTTGTCAAGTTCACATTAAATTCTTCAAGCAAGTAGTTATGTAACATTTCTGTATAAGCATCTTCTTTGTCAGGGTTTATTTGTCGCTTATGATAATAAGTAAAGTTAATTGTCTCTGTTGGTATCTCCCAACCATATTCATTTGAACCTGATACTTCAATTTCTGTTGATATTTCTCCTGAACCTATCTTTTTAGGTTCTTTGTCCTTACATCCTGTAACCAACCCTGCAAGTAAAAATACTACTAAAGTAAGTGTTAATAATTTTTTTTTCATAATATCCTCCTCGATAATGTGCTAATTAGTAAATTTACATAATTGAAGCGGCTTTGTTGATTGAATTATATCTAATTTCACCATAAAGGTGAATGGTGAAATGTTACAAAGCCATGTCACTATGTTAGATTCTGTTTATAAAATCCATGAGTTAATTTTTATTTCACTTTAAATAGTCTTCCTTTAGAAAACTGGTATTTACTGGAATACAAAGGTATATGCCATAAAATGCAGATACTTCCTTGCTTTTTCTATATTTTCTAATTAGTATCCATGATTGTTTACCATGCTTAATGTTATTTTTAATCGATTATCTTCTTAATAGGTATAAATTCATCAAAACAACCAATACAAATAACATTCAGACATTATTATGTAACATTATGCCATACAAAATTTCAGTCAACTAAGTAATAATTGATACAGGAGGTGACTACATGAACCAACCAAATATTTTAATTTTTATGACCGACCAACAACGTGCTAAATCAATCTATCCTTTCAGTGAGGCTATTACACCCAACATCGACCGATTTTGCCATGAAGGCATAACCTTTACAAATGCCCATACAGTCTCACCCCACTGTTGTCCATCAAGAGCTTCTTTCTTTTCAGGTCTATATCCATCTGGACACGGTGTGTGGAATAACATCGGTGTCGCCAACACCTTGTCTAAAGGTTTATATGATGGTGTCCGCTTATTTTCAGAGGATCTAAACGACGCTGGTTATCAGATGCTGTTTAACGGCAAATGGCATGTGTCCTATTATGATAGACCTAACGACAGAGGTTTCACGAAAATAAATCCTCAAAGAAAGTACATAAAACAACCCTTGCAACACACAAGCCCATCCATTGAGCGTTGGCATGACTATGATGAATTTGTTCCTCGTACAGAAAGGAATCCTGGAGATTTATACCGAGAAGGTTATCCATTATATACCCACTATGGTATTGATGAAAATCCATTCAATGATAAGGGTGTTGTGGATAAGGCTATTGAGATGCTTCATGAAAATGCGGACTCTAACAAACCATGGTGCCACTTTATTGGTACTATAGGACCTCATGATCCTTATACACCACCAAAGCGATTCCTTGATTTATATGACATTGAAAAGATTGAATTACCTATAAGTTTTCATGATTCACTTAGGGACAAGCCCAACCTCTATAGGCGTACAAGAGATCGATTTAATGAGTTAACCGAAGAGGAGCATAAAGAAGCCATACTACACTACCTTGCTTTTTGTTCTTATGAAGATGAACTTTTTGGTAAAATAATGAATGCATTAGAGGCATCAGGCCAAAAGGATAACACTCTTGTATTATTCACATCAGACCATGGAGACTATATGGGCGAACATGGATTATGGTGCAAAGGTCTACCTTGTTTCACAAGCGCTTATCACATTCCTGCAGTTATCCGTTGGCCAAAAGGTATAAAAGAGCGAGATCGACTGGTACATGATTTCATTTCCATCACTGATTTTGCACCCACATTCTGCGAACTAGCTGGTGTTAAGCCAGAAGGTCCTGTACATGGAAAAAGTTTAGTGGACTACTTGAGCGAGACACAACCTACCCCTGTTCATTCTGCTCATTACACGCAAAGTAATGGTAATGAACTTTATGGCATACAGCGTTCTGTCACCACCAAAGAATGGAAATATGTGTATAATGGCTTTGATTATGATGAACTCTATGACCTTAAGAATGATCCTCATGAAATGACCAATTTAATTGATGACCCCAGTCACAGTCATGAACTACGGTCACTAGCCAAATCATTGTGGTCCTTTGCAAAGGAGACCAATGATGTTTGCATTAACCCTTATATCTTGGTATCTCTTGCCCCATTCGGACCTGGCATTATCAACGAATAATCGTATATACGTTAAAAGGAGTGGCTCAATCTTTGAGCCACTCCTTTTAACTTTTTAAGTCTCATACTTATCTCAGCATACAAGAAACATGTTTCATTAAGGCTGTTATCATACAGAAGTTGCCCACAGGTTGATTTAATCAACTTAAATCAACTACTAACCCATTGTCTTGAGGGTTTCTATTTCGTATAATTAAATTATCATAAATAGTAATTGTATGTCTGTAGCTTTTTGGCTCATAGCATAATAATTATTATAATAGTGGAGGTGATTTGTATGAAAGACATTAATATAGCAAAAACCATTATTGAAAAACGCAAGAAAAAAGGGGTTACACAGGATCAGCTTGCTGAATATATTGGTGTTTCAAAGTCATCTGTTTCGAAATGGGAAACTGGACAAAGCTATCCAGATATTACCTTTCTACCTATGTTGGCGTCTTTTTTTAACATCAGTATTGACGAGTTAATGCGATATTCACCACAGATGACAATAGATGATATCAACAAATTGTATGATCGTTTGTCAAAAGAATTCTCTAGAAGTCCATTTAATGAGGTATTATTCGAATGTCGATACGTGATAAAAAAATACTTTTCTTGTTTTCCTCTTTTGATTCAAATGGCAACACTGCTTCTTAACCATCATATGCTTGGAGAAAATGAGAGCACTCGCAAAGAAATCCTACAAGAAATCGTAGGATTATGTTTGAGGATAAAGACAGAAAGTGACGATATATGGCTAGCAAAACAGGCAAATTCTATCCAAGCTGTTTGCCATATGTTTTTACAAGAACCACTGGAGATCTTTGAATTACTAAACGGTACATTAAAACCTACTCAAAGTGACGCCACAATATTAGCAAGTGCTTATCAAATGACAGGTGATATAAAAAAGGCAAAAGAGGTTTTACAAATAAGTATCTATCAACATTTAATGAATATGTTAAGCGCTTTTCCTTCTTATCTTTTGCTCTACGCAGGAGATGGGGAAAAATTTGACCACATACTTAAAAGAACTTTTTGTATCATACATGAATTCAAGATTGAGACCTTAAGCCCAAATACAGCCTTACAAATTTATCATGCAGCGGCAACAGGGTATATGGTACAAAATGAACAGGAAAAAGCACTTGACATCCTATCAAAATATGCTAATCTATGCACCTCACTTTTTCCAATTACCCTTCATGGCGATGAATTTTTTGATGCTATCGATGATTGGTTTCTTACCTTTGATTTAGGAATAGTGGTACCACGTGATGAAAAAGTAATTAAAGATAGTATACTTGCTGACATAACAACAAACCCTGCTTTTACACCTCTTTCCGAAGTCCCAAAATATATAAATATCGTACAAACCATGAAAAAAAAGTTAGGAGGCATCTAAAATGGATCAAATTATAGACTACTTACCATTCTTAATTCCCATTTTGATACTTGAATTGATTCTAGCCATAACAGCCTTAGTTCATGTGCTGAAGCACCCCAACTACCGCTTTGGAAATAAGGTTTTTTGGATCATCATTGTTTTGCTCGTACAGATCATAGGACCGATTCTTTACTTTGTTTTTGGTCGAGGTGAGGAATAATGGATATTCTACGAATCGAACACTTATCAAAGAGCTTCGGCACTAAAAAGGTTATTGATGATCTTTCCTTTTCAGTGTCGGAACATTCTATTTTTGGATTTATTGGACAAAATGGTGCTGGAAAGACCACGACTATGAAAATGGTACTTGGACTTTTAAAACCCACAAGAGGTAATATATTTGTTTGCGGTGAAGTTGTTACATACGGACAGAACAGAACCAATCGACATATCGGGTATCTGCCTGATGTTCCAGAGTTTTACGGATATATGCAGCCCATTGAGTATTTAAAGCTTTGCGGAAAAATCACAGGACTAACTAATGCTCAAATCAAAAATAAGAGCGAGGAACTATTGACACTTGTTGGGCTTGATAACGCTAAAGGGAAAATAAGCAGCTTTTCTCGAGGTATGAAGCAACGTCTTGGCATTGCACAGGCGTTATTGAACGAGCCAAAACTTCTTATCTGTGATGAACCCACATCTGCTCTTGACCCCATTGGACGAAAGGAGATTCTAGAGGTTTTGCATAAGGTAAAAGGAAAGACCACCGTGATATTCTCCACCCATATCCTTTCAGACGTAGAACGCATTTGTGACTATATAGCACTATTAAATAACGGCAAACTTGCTTTGTCAGGAACTTTTTCCAAAATTAAGTCACAACACAAACAACACAATCTATACATTGAATTTAACACAAGAGCTGATAAAGAATTGTTTCTGTCTACGCCCTCACTTATATCCTATATTAAAAATATTGAGCAAGAAAATACGAGTATCATTTTACATGTATCAGATATGACTGCTGCCCAAGCTGCTGTGATTAGCGTACTTTTTGAGAAAAAACTTCTGCCTATTAAATTTCAAGTTTTAGAACCAACGTTAGAAAGTCTTTTTGTGGAGGTGGTGAAATGAAAGCTTATGTGGCTTTTACAAAAAAAGAGTTTTGTGAGTGCTATCGTACATACAAACTTTTGATTATGCTGGTTGTGTTTATCCTTATTGGAATGATCAGTCCTATCGTTGCAAAAATAATGCCTGAGTTAATTGGCTCATTTATGCCAGAAGGTATAGAGATCACTATATCTGAACCTACTGCCCTTGATTCATGGGCTCAATTTTTTAAGAATATACCCCAAATGGGATTAATTATTCTTGTGATTATGTTTGGTGGCATTCTGGCAAATGAATATAATCGTGGTACACTCATTAATATGCTAACTAAAGGATTGCCACGAAATGTCGTCATTCTCTCAAAATTTACCATGACTGTTTCATTGTGGACACTAAGCTATTTACTCTGTTTTTTAGTTACCTATGCCTACACCCGTTATTTTTGGACAAATGACTCTGTCCCAAACCTTTTTTTCTCTGTATTTTGCATGTGGATTTTTGGTATATTGTTGTTAGCCATTTCATTGCTTGGAGGCGTTTTCTTTAAATCCACTTATGCTAACTTGTTGCTCACAGGGGGATTTATTGTTACTTTAATGGTATTAAACATTCTACCACACCTTCAAAAGTACAATCCTATTACCCTATCTACAAATAATATGTCACTACTAACAACTGTGAAAGAGGTTACAGATTTCCTACCTGCAATTATTGTAAGCTTTGCTATGATCATCGTAGCTATCGTTTCTGCTATTATCGTTTTCAATAAAAAACAAGTATGATACTAAATATGAATAGGTATATTACCGTTTTAATATAGGCTGATTATTAACAGATTATATGATAGTAACCTTTGTCAAAAAATCTACATAGGTAATAATTACGCTTGGATTTCCTAAAACAAAACAAAATAAAGTAATTCAAAACAAATTAACTGTTATATTTTTGTTATTTTTAGTTTCTTTTTGTTATTTTTATGGTAGAATAGAATTAAATTCACTTTGTTGTGAATCGTTTACTATTATATGGCTAAATAAAAAACAAAAGGAGATAAATATCGATGAAAAAATCACTACATACGAAATCAGTCAATGGATGTAACTTATTAACCGCATTAAGTATTGCTGAGAAATCTGGATTTTCTGGTGTAGAAATTGTCGCATCAAAATTAGATGCTTATTTGTCTGAAGGTTTTACATCAGAAGATTTAGCAGCTTCATTAAAGGAAAAAAATCTTGAAGCCATTTGTATTAATGATATTTGTCACATCGAAAGTCCTCGACCTGAAGCTTTGGAACAAATGTTAGAAGAAGCTCGTAGATACTCTGAAGTGGCTGAAGTTATTGGATGTAAATATATACAACTTGTTCCACTAGTTGAATTAGATGGCCATCCTTGGGAAGATATTTTAGAAATTACTGCAAATAATGTCAAACAAATTTGTGATATAGGTGCAGAACATGGTGTCGCCTTCCAACTTGAAGCTGTAGCATGGTCTCCATTTAGATCCCTCAAAAGAGGTTTAGCGCTAATTGAAAAGGTCGGTAAAGATAATCTAGGTATGGTCGTTGATACATGGCATTTCTGGGCAGGTGGCGAAACACAGCCTAGTGAAGTTGCTGCTATGGACCCTTCGCTGATTTACAACATTCATTTTTGCGATGGTAAGAGACAAGCTCCCAATACTGTGTGGGATGAAACCAAGCTAAGAGGTTATTATTTCGGAGAAGCAGACATTCCTTTGGGCGATTATGCTGATGCTATTAAAGCTTCAGGTTATAAAGGTTGGTGGTCTGTTGAACTGGTAAGCTCAAAACACTGGGAGATGGATGCACTAGAAGTAGCCAAAAGACTTAGCAATGATATGGATAACTACATGTAGTAGCATGCACTATATTGACTATTTTTTCATCTTCTATTCATGATGACTATTGCATTTTACTGTGTGTTGCTTTATAATACATGGTAAAAATCAGTTATAGAAGGAGTATTATATGTCCACAAAAGGTTTATCCATGAAACTACTTAATGACGTTTATGCTGTTGCTCGCTTAGATTTTAATGCATCCATTCCTGAATGGGCTACTAAAAATGGATTCTATTCTATTACGAAAACAGCAGATGAGCTCTCTATTGTATGCTTAGAAACTAATATACCTACGACCATTTTATGTGAAAGGGATTGGCGTATTCTTAAAGTATTAGGACCTTTGGATTTTTCTTTAGTCGGTATATTAGCTGGTATTAGTACAGTACTGGCTCATGAAGGTATCAGTATCTTCGCTATATCTACATACGACACAGATTATATACTGGTACAGAATAAAGATATCTCCTCTACCATAAAAACATTATCTGCTGAAGGTTATACTATTCTCTAGCATAGATCTCAGTAAATAAGCCTGTACAGTTCCCAAATCTATGATTCACCAGGCAATAAAGGTCCTATACCTTACATGGTATAAGACCTTTTTTATCATTATCTCGTTAATTTAAGGATTACCCCATACTAAGTGTTATCTGTATTAACCTCACATTACTGATTTAATACCTTCATTGCATCCATTATCTGTTTCTTGATGCTAGCTTTGTTATAACTATATGCTACCTTAATGCGTATTACCTCATAGCCTACATGATTCAAAATGGTATCCACAAACTGATCTCTTTCAACTCGATCTTTTCGTCTGTGAGAATTATCATCTAGTTCAATACAAATTAGTGGTTCCAGTGTTTTTCTGTCACATATGACATAATCAATATGTTTAGACTTTATTTTACCAAAATACTTCATATAATATTTTTTATTAACCACTTTCACCAAATCAGCTAAACGGACTTTCGCAAATAATTCTAAATCTAAGTCATAACAGATACCTCTTAATACATAGTAAAACTTCAGCTCAGCCTTTGTAAAGAGGCAATTAAACTTACCATAAGCTTTTTTCAAGCGATAATTAGCGGTTATTTTTGTAATAAAGGGCATGCTTATAATACAAAGGCTAAAACACATGCCACCTAGAATCCAATAATTTGTCATGTCTTCAAACTCTTTCTCTGTCTCATAAACCGATATATCTGCAACTTCTCTATTATACACCCAAACAAGTGTTCGTGTCTAGTTTATTATAAATTATGTCTCTGGTCTAACATATTTTTTTTCCACCCATGAAGACCTAGAGAAACGCCGATGACACCGTAAACGACAAAAGCTCTAAAAAACTCACCTATCTGAGCATCACCAAAGAGAGCTTTTCCAGCAGTCGGAGACACGATAAATACCATGTGGAAAAGAATAACTCCCGTAATAGCATGGCTAATTTTTGCATTAGAGACAGATGCTCCACCAATTAAAATAGCCGCTATAGAAAACATACCTACTTGCATATGGCTACCATAGGTATTCATGGTTCCAATATTTTGTAAGAATATAATCTGCCCCCAAGCTGCAAGAACTGTTGAAATAATAACAGCTTTGATTCTTACGCCATTGACGTTTATACCTGATACTTGAGCAATACGTTGACTCTGCCCCACCGTACGAAACTTTTGACCAAGTTTGGTTTTCATAAGTAACCATGTTAAAGCACATAATGAAGCGATAACTAGCCAAGTGACCATAGGTACTTGGATATTTTTATACATGTTATCACCGAGGAGTATAACCACATTTATACCTATAACAAAAAAGCTTAGTATCCCATAGATAATTAACGTTTGTTTATACCCTTTTTTAAGTTGATTTCTACGAGACATACGCCAATGTCGAATAGCTACGTATAGAAACAAAACAAGCATAGCACCTATTATTAAATGGGATAATTTCATACGCCAGATACCATCTAATGCGTATTTTATGCCTGGATTCTCCTTTGTCCCAGTAAGGGCAATACTATTTCTTAAACCAATGCCATCAGGCTTAATCATTGGGGCATTCTTCATAGGAATAGCTGTACCTACCAAAACGAGAAAAAGAAATTGATATAACCCGTTAGCAAAAAAGCTGACAATAAGACCTGCTATCATTTCTTGACCTTTTGTTGCGTTAAATAGTCTTCCTGTCAGATAACCAAATAAGATGGCTATAGGTAATGCAATACCAATACAAGTCATAAACCCTAATAAGCCACCAATTTGCCAATATGTAACCATTATAATTGCAATCTGACCAGCCATAGCACCAACCACAAGTCCAAAGTTCAACCCAAGTCCAGCAAGTATTGGTAAAAGTAAGGATAATACTAGGAAGGAGTTACGTGATATACGATTAATTAACTCACCAAGAATATAAGGTGTGTTTAGCTCTGATAACATCATACCTATCATGGATAGCACAATGAAAATAATGGAGACAATATGCTTAATGAAAAAATCTTTCAACCTTTCTTTATCCATAATCTTATTCATTTTACTGCCCCCCATCTACTTTGGTCAATGCGTATAAAATAATACCGTTTTGTACCACCATTCTTACCATCTCAGATATATTTCCTTCAGGAAAGATCTTATTTGCTACTGGCATAGACGTGGTTAATAAGCCTTGAAACAAGAGCACTCCAATAAGCACATGAGAAACCTTTGCTCGCTTAGCAGTAGCCCCTCCAATTAGTATGGCGGCTACTGCTGGAAATGCCATCATTAATGGTCCTCCATAGAGTTGCACAAATCCATAACTGGAAGAATACACAATAATACCAATTGCTGCTAATACTGTTGATAGTATGTTAGCAATGATACGCCCTCTGTCAATATTAACACCTGAAGCTTTTGCAAACTGAGGATTCATACCTGCTGCTAATATAGCCGTACCTGTACTACTTTTGGTAAATAAGAAAACAAGAAAACAAACCCCAAGAAAAAATAGGATTAAACCTGTTGGAATGAATACCTCACCAATATGAAATGACCAAAAATTATTCAATACATAGGCAAATGTTTTCTTAAGCGTAAATGTATTACGAAGCCCTTTTCCAATAGCCCAAACCATTTGTTCACTAGAAAATGGAAGTAGTAGCCAAGCAATACACATAAGTTGTACAAATGAAAAGCCTGTATATGTAGCTATGGTAAGCTCCGAACCTTTTACTGCATTTAATAATTTTCCATAAAGGTAGCCCACTAAGATAGCCAGTGGTAGAGCGAATAAAATAGCAGCCACAAACCCTATGATGCCTATAAAGCCAAATTCCACACTGATAACAGCTCCCATTAATCCACATATAATACCTATAGGTAAAGCAAAATTAGGTCCAACGCCAGATTGGATGGAAGGGACCATAGCTAACACAAGAATACCGTACATACCAAAACGTCTAATAATATCACTGGCTAACATATGCATCATAATTCCTTGAAAATAAGCCGTCACAAGTACGCCTATAAATAATACCGATATAATTAGTCGTGGAAGTCCTATTTTTTTAATCATTTTATTCATTAGGCCTCTCCCTCCTGACCTTGAATTTGTTCGATAGTCATACCTGACATCATCAATCCAAATACCTTGTCCTCGGCTGTTGGCTTAAGAATGCCCGTTAATTTACCTTCACTTATAATCGCTATACGATGACAGATACTCCGAAGTTCAGCTAATTCTGAAGACGTCATAATAATAGTCATGCCATGCTTTCGATTAAGTTCTAGTAACAAATCTAGAACAAGCTTTTTAGCGCCTATATCAATCCCTCTGGTAGGTTCAGATACCAACAAAATTTTAGGATTCTGAGTTAAAGCTCTAGCTAGGCACACTTTCTGTTGATTCCCTCCACTTAATCGCCCTACATGCTGACTAGAAGATGTACAGCGAATATCCAGATCCTTAATCATCTTAGTGGCATAACGCTTAATCGCCCAAGTGTTTTGAAACTTAAAAGGACCCATGTTGATTAAGAATTTTTTATTGATATGTAAAGATGTGAAAGTAATATTCATGTCTATGGATTCATCAAGTATGAGACCAACACCTTTTCGATCTTCGGATACAAATGCAAATTCATGTTCTAATACATGCCTAGTATGCTGGTATGGAAGTTCCTTACCATTATACAGAATCTGTCCTGATGCTGGGTATAAACCCATGATCCCATTAGCAATACCAATTTTACCTTGTCCAGCTAATCCACCAAGCCCAAGAATCTCACCTCTATGTACTTGCATATTCATGCCATATACTTCTTCTCCAGGCATTTTCACATGGAAATCTTGAATATCCAGTATTATCTCCTTATCCTTCCTATCTACATCATCTCTATTTTGTATTTTAATCTTTCGCCCTACCATTGTTTCAGCAATTTCATCTACCGTAATATCCTTAGTTGCTTTATGACACACCAACTCACCATCTCGAAGTATGGATACTTCATCTGCCACAGAAATGACTTCTTCTAGTCGGTGTGTTATAAATAGTATAGCAATACCTTTGTTAGCTAATCTTCTCATTGTTTTTAGTAAATTTTTAGCCTCACTCTCAGCAAGGACTGCTGTTGGCTCATCGAAGATTAGTACTTTTATGTTTGACTTATCAATCTCTCGAGCAATTTCTATAAATTGCATATGACCTACTGGTAATCCAGCTACTTCTAGCCATTCTTCTACGTTCAAGTTAACTGTATTCAGTGCTTGTCTCGCATCTTCTCGCATGGCTTTTATATCCAGTGTTTTCAAGTCTTCACCAAATACACGACTGACTATATTATGCTTAAGGGTTTCCCTATTTAATTTTATATTCTCCATAATGGTAAAACCTGGTATGAGCATAAATTCTTGATGTACCATACCTATTCCAAGATTCATTGCATCTTTAGGGGACTTGACGTGAATTTTTTCCCCTTCAAAATAGATATCACCTTGAAATCCGCCTGAGTTATGTATAAGACTCATACCAAATAATATATTCATTAGCGTGGACTTACCTGCCCCATTCTCTCCTAACAAACAGTGGATCTCACCTGACTTTAACGACAAGTTAACATTTTTTAGTACCTTATTTCCTTCATAAGATTTACTAATATTTTTCATTTCCAGTATATATTGTCCCATCGCTTCTCCCACCAATCTTTATCAACATATACACTTTTTATTCTTATGTAGCCCTCAGATGTATCCCGATTTGTATTTAATACGCCTGTCATATGTTCACTGTTAGGTTTTACAATAATTTCTTTTGACACCATGCGTAGCTAGGTATTAAATGATGTCCACTACAAATAGAAATACCTGTTATGAAGAAGGGCTGCCTACTACTAGGCAGCCTCAGACAGTGATGAAGTCAAATGTCTGATTGTCTTTTATGAATGAGAAAATCAACATCTATCACCACAAAACCATAGCATTTATATGCTACTCCCTCTTATATATGCTACCTTCTTTTCTATAGATCGATAAAATCTGAAAGTATTAGCAAATAATTATCAAAGTTAGTACCATCCTCATCATATTCTGTTATCCTAATCATAATGTCATCTGCAAAACGTTTTGAGTAATCTTCAAAACACTTCTTCAACTCATCAACGTCTAATTTCTCTTTGAAATCACCCTCAATCCATTTTACTGCATAATCTGCACTTGCCTCAATAAACATCATGTTGATAGGCACTTTCCAAGTTGACATTCTTCCTGTCATATCATTCTCTGCTAGAATTCTACGTAACTCCTCAATGAGGTATAACGCATCTCCTTTTTTATCCTCTGGCATATTAACCTCTAAGGCAGAAGGGAATCCATGGAATGGTGATGGACAACATGGCTGTGGGTAAATAGCATGCTCATCATAAATGGATTTTATAAGTGGTGTCTGCATAGCACAGTTAGTAGAGAAAAATGCTGTGTTCTGGCCATACTCTGCTACTTTTTTAGGTACATCTTCTAGAATGAATTGTTGTGAACCAGATATGCCCGCGTCACCTGTTGGATCTGGAGCTGTAGCATCAACAAATTCTAATCCTTGCTTCTCACAGTTTTCTTTAAACAGTTCTCTTCTTGCAGCTAATAAAGCATAAGACATATGACGTGGGAAGGAATAGTGTACAAAGGTCTCAGCACCTTGTTTTTTTGCTTGTTCAATTACAGCCGAGCCCATACCCAACTCATCTGTTTGAAGGCATATATCAGCCCTTTCAGCCATCATAGCAGGGTCTTCTCCAGACGTACCAACAATAATTAATAGATCATCTCTTGTCTCTTTCACTTTGTCAATTGCTGCAGCTGTTCCAGGCACTGCTTGACAGATAACTAATGCCTTAACTTGAGGATCAGAAGCAACACCAGCAATATTAGCAATAACTGTTTCTTGCTCATCCATGAATTTTTCTGGATAAGTCTGAAGAATCACGCGATCGGCTCCTAATTTTTTCTTTACATCTTGTGCAGCCCTATATTCTTCTTCATTCTGTGCAACTGTTCCAGTAATAATACCAATTTTCCAGTCATCTGATTTCTTCTTACCACAACTTGTCAATAATGATACACACATTAATACAACAAGTGTGATAGCAAACATACGCTTAATTATACGCATAATATGGCCT
>JMSU01000077.1_pt1 | contig 58038 bp, 94 predicted proteins | sample 179011 | NCBI WGS metagenome assembly JMSU01 (sample SAMN02769580, study PRJNA246767) | bioreactor metagenome | isolation source: Culture-1 Bioreactor ArsB derived from microbial biomass from the upper 2 cm... | place: Germany: Bremen | collected day 87 after inoculation
TACCCATAAATTTTAAATCATAAGGAAAATCACTAATGCAGCTATGTATAGAATTTTCTTCAAAAGCTTTTAATACTTCAACATTGTCTCCTTGAATTAATTTACCATTATTATCTTCATAAATTGTTTTTATCAAATATACATCTCCTTCATAATTATATTTATGTTTATCAATTTACTTTAAAAGATTCATTTTATCCAATGATAGTGTATTGCCTATCCCAAATTTCTATGGGAATACTTTTTTTTCCTAGTTGACCGTTTAGTTTAACTTCCTCAACTGCTACTATTCCGTCATCACTGCTACTTCTCTTTTTTATTGTTAAAACTGTATCCTTTTTTACTTTAAGTAAACCATAAATGGAACCATAAGAAACATCCACAATTAGTTTTATTTTGTCACCACTTTTTCCTTTCAAATCAGTCCTCCTAATTAATAATTGCAGTACTCCATTTCTTCATCAGATATATCTCTTTTCTCGAACTTATGTCCTAATAATTTAAGCTAATTCATTCAATCTCCATTATATATTTTGTGTCCTGAAGCTTCAAAATCCTCTCCTAATTTAACCCTTAGAACTTCCCGGCCTCTACTCTCACAAGAAATTAACTCAATTAAAGACTTGCTCATATATATCACCTTATTATATTTTTATTTAACATAAAATCATGTTTTTACCTTCTTTTTCTGTTTATATTTTTATCAATTATAACTGCATATGTATCTCCTTCAATGACATCTTCCTCTTCCCAATCTCCACCCTCTAATCCAAGAATACCTACTAAATCATTCGCTTGAAGAATTGCTGCCATTGCCACTTGTGGATCTTTACATTTTGTTTTTATAGTGTAATAACCCTCAAAAGGAATCCTTACTTCAATATCTTGATCCGTATCAAATTCAGATTTATCAAATTCAAAATCATCTTCATACTTTTCAAGATATTCTTCGGTAATCTTAATTTTATCCATTCTTCCCTCCTTGTAAAACCTTTATTTAAGTGAAATTTTGTAGGAAATGGGCTTTGTAGACAATATGCATTTCCTACAAAAACTAAAATTAACTTTGCTTTTTGTCTGAATTTATACAATATACTACCAAGAAAAAATATACAATTGCCATGTAAGCAAGAACACTATTATGAATATATCTTCCAATTAAGAGACTAACAGTTCCACACAAAATTACTCCACCTATAGCTCCCGGAATCAGCATCATAAACATAGGAACTAAGATAGAATCTAATGAACTACTTTCATAACCACCATCATAACCACTATTATTGCTATAATCAGAACTTTCGGAGCTATCACTAGAAAACTTACTACTAGATGATAAATGACTTACATCCTGAGTTGCGTGTCCTGAATATGTTCCTGATGAATCTCTCATGGCTCCACTTGAGTCACATGTTCCTATGTTACGACCATTGCTATCTATTACGTTTCCATACCTATCAACACTATTGTTTGCCATAAAACCACCTCCATAATTTTTGTTTGATATATTATTCTACATTTAACATTATTATCCTCTTAGTTTTTTATTACTAAATTATAGATGGGTAACTTTATGTATTTACTTTTTTACTATATTTTATATTCCTATAAAGCTTTTCTTTTAAGGTAATTTAACTTTTCTAGAAACATCAATCTTTTTAACTTTTAGCCCATTAAATTTAGTAAGTTCAAACTGTAAATTTTCCAATTTAACTCCTTGTACTTTCTTTAATGTCAAATATTTAAACATATCTACTGCTTCTGATCTTTGCCTATTTTCTAAATGTCCATTATGATAAATTATTCTTAAAGTTTCATATAATGTATCACCACTAATAACTTTACTCATATTCACCTCCAAAATAGCTATAAAATTCGTCTTTTACAGTCTTTCTGCATAATACTCTTCCCATCTTTCTTTCCAATGCTCTTGAATTTCTTCAAAGCACTCTTTACATACTATACAATAATTTGATTCTTCATCTATATATGCGGTATTCATTCTTCTTCGTTTAGGATAAGCAAAATATCTTTGACAATTTTCACAGTATCCAAAGATTTTTAATAATAGAGATTTGATTTGCTTCATATTTGTCCTCCAAAGCTCTTAATACCAAACTGAATGTTTTTTAAATTTACACCTGCCATATGCTGAGACCTTAAATATAAGAAGAGTTTTGTTGCTTCGTTGCGTTTTCTATCATCATCCATATAAGCATTTTTATGTATTATTCTCAACGAATCATATAATGTGTCACCACTTATTGTCTTCTGCATAATGCCCTCCTATTTAGATAAACTCGGTATTTTATCTTGACTTTGGTTGTCTACCTGGTACACTTGGTCGTTTGTGTTTTAATCTATCCATACACCACTTAAAGTCACAACAACGTTTAACATTCATTGATCTTTTATTAAAATTCAAAATTTCTTCCTGATGTCTTTTATATAACCTATCTCTTAAATCACATATCTTTATATACTTTCTCTTTTCTCTGCCATTTATCTTTTTGCCTGACTTAAATTCCTGCTCAATATCATACGCCCATTTATCTAACTCTTGAAAAGACTTCATTATTGACCTCCAATTTATAAACTTAATAATATGTACTTGACAATTTTTTGATAAAGTTTTATAATAATCTTATCAATTAATTGATGTATCTATCATTAGATGTATCAATTATGTATATCGAAAGGTGGTTTATCTATGGAAATTAAAATTAACGTAACAACCGACCAACATACTAAACTTGCTGCACTTGCAAATCGATCCAATATGTCTATGGAGGATTATATTATTTTTAAGCTTTTTGGCAATAAAGATGATGTAAGCATACTGGTAGAAAAAACCCTACAAAAGATTAATACTTTATCTTCTGGTCAAAAATTCAATAACAAGTTACTATGGAACCTAGATTGGAATGGGATAAATCGTGGTACAAAACTATCTCTTGGTAAGAGGATTTTCAAAATCTCTAAAGACTCCAATTCAGGTTTTACGGCTACTAAGAAAGATTCTCAAAACACTCAATGGTATATTAAAGACTAAGTTTAGAAGGGCTTCGGCTCTTCTTTTTTACAAATAAAACAACTATTCTATGGTCATTTATATTTTTTAATAATACTTAAAGCAAGGTATTTACATCTCATCCCGTAATGCGTCTGCAAAAACTTTTCTCGATCATAATCATTTTTCAATTCCTTATAATCGGCTTTTAGGTTCTTTATCTTATTTCTAAATTTAATTCCAGAATAATTTCTATTCAATAAAATTAAAAACATATGTAAATAAGTTTGAGTTCTATCATCACTATTCTTATTCCATTTTCTACAGTATTTATTAGTGATCTTATACAGTCTATTAATCTGCTTCTTCTTGATCTTTAATAAATCTTTGATAGGGTAAACTCTAGGATATTTAAATAAATACTCTCCTTTGATTCCTTTAATCCTTAACACCTCCAATTCTTGTAAAATGACATTTTTATGCAGACTTTACTTCATTATTATATTTTTGTTTTATGTAATCTTTAAATAAGATTTTAAATACTTCTTCTAGCATTTTAACAACAATGCTATTTCCAGCCATCTTATACATTTGACTATCACTTCTATCTTTACCTTTATAAAAAGTATCTTCTAAAGCTTTTTTGGCTTTATAATAATCCTCATCACTAAAACTCATTAATCTAAAACACTCTAATGGAGTCAATCTTCTCATGCGTCTTTCTTTGAAAAGCAAATTATCCTTTTGAACGGTTGTTAATGTATTTGCTATGTTATCTTTTGAAAACTCTACATTTTGAAATATTTTACCTTCTGCATCATATCGACCTCTCATTGCAAATAATCTCGGGGGTTCTACAACCTTCAATCCTAATCTATTTGCACGTAGCGTAGGACAATGATCTTTATACTCTCTAACTGCTCTATTTTTATAAAAATCTTCTAACATTATAGGATCTTCAATAATATCCATTCCACGACAAATTTTATACATTGAAGCAAAAAGACACGATGCTATATTATTATCATCATATTTATTTAAAATTTTACTATGAAAACCTTTAAAATTATTAGTAAGCCTTTTTACAGCATTTTCACTTAGATAGTATTTCTCGTCAACATTACTTTCTAAAATATCTTTTAATTTTAATTTCAGTGGTTGAGGTTTAGGAAATTCAAAATCTCCATTATCAACATCTTCTCTTATTCCTACTACTAAGACTCTTTCTCTTTTCTGAGGTATATAATAATCTTTTGCATTAAGAATTTTATCATATGTATTATATTTATATTCCTTCAATTCTGCTAAGAATAAATCAAATGTACTCCTATGCTTTTTACTTAGTAAATTTTTTACATTTTCAAAGATTATGTATTTAGGCTGAGTTTCTTTAATAATTCTAAGTGACTCTACAACCAAACTTGATCTTGTTTTTTCAATATTTTCACTCTTGCATTTGGGGCATAAATTTCTTTCACTATGATGTGCTTCTAAAGGATTGTACTTATGTTCACAGTCATTGCAGCTCCACATTGCACCCTTGCCCTTACCGGCTACACTAAAATCTTGACAAGGACTTCCAAATGTATATACATCTGTATAAGAAAGTTCTTTTTCATTTGTTAGTCTAATATCGCCTCGATTTTTTTCTTCTGGAACATCATGTATAGCTGAATAAGCGCAGCTAACGTATTTATCTTTTTCACAATAATCAATGAGTTCATAACTTACTCCTATATTTGTTAGAGCTTTACTAAAGGCGCCCTTTCCCGCAAAATCCTCTCTTAATGTTAGTTTTCCTATATAAATCACCTCATTATTATATTTATGTTATTGAAATCTTATAAAATAATCTTTTTATTTAAACCTACCAACTTATAAAGAGAGTGCTTGCATGTAGATCAGTTCTATATCCATTATTTTCTAGTTCCTTACGCATATACCCAATGATTTTATCTTGCTGAGGTCTTGAATATTCAATTCGAACTCCTTTCTTTCCTTCACTTATAGCTTTCATTACTTCATCATTAACAAATTCTAAGTATTGTTCTGGTAGTTTATCTTGAGATCTTTCACTCAATTCCCTAGCTTTTTTAGCATTAATCATATAAATCTCTCCTTTTCTTTAAAATATGTGTTTTACTAACTCTGTTTACCACATTGGCTCAATAGCTTCTATGGTCTTAATATCATTAATGTTTAATTTTACAGATTTACAGCTACATGGATTTTCACATGATTCTCTATATTTTTCAGCATGATAGCATTCCTTGGGACAAAAGTAATCGCTTTCTTGAATATAAATGTACTTATTGCCAATATAATATATCTGACCTTTATGAGCATTATTGATTTTTACCCAATCGCCATTGCCGAATATTTTGTCGTTATAAGCTATTGCTTTTGCAATTTCAGATTTCACATTAATTCTCCCTTATTATTATATTTTTGTTTTACTAATCACTGTAAATAATCAATTTTACCTAATTTGATAATTCCATTTTATCGACATAGGCACTATCAACCTCTAGTTTAAAACCTTCTTCATTTATTAATGTACCATCTCTATACATAAATATTTCTTTCAAATACAAATGCTCACGTGGGTTATACTCAACATATACTTTATCTCCATTTTCTAATAATTTTCCATCTAATTCCCATCTTTTCTTTAAATTCTTCATATTCTAACCTCCGATTCAAATGAAAAGCAAAATTTATTTACTCTCTCTGAAAAATTGACAAATGTATTCTTCTTTAAATTCTTCAAAGTCAGTCTTCGGGACTCTACTTAATACCAAATTTTCATACTCTTTTTTAGTCATAACCCCTACATCACTTTCCCAAGGAGTAACATGTTTAGAATGCGTATTTCTCAAATTGCTTATATAAAATTTAGCTAAGATTTTTGGGTTTTCTTCAAAATAATCACAAATACCATTAACTACAGTACTTCTTCCACATGCTCTTGGTAAACTCACCTTATTCATTTTTAACATTTCAGAAATTGTTTTCTTTTGGTATTCATGCAGCTCAATTTTATGTTTATTTTCTATGAAGTGAATTATGTTGTAGATCAATGCAACGTTTTCAATTATCATATTGTGAACCTCCTTATTATAGTTTTTTAAATAAAAGTCTGATTTTACTGTAAATAGTCTAACCTCTTTGCCTTATATTTCCATACTCCAATTTTTCTATCAACAAACTCTTCATTGCATAAAGTGCATTTTAACTTTCTTTCCCACCATGTATCTATGTGGCCTCCCATACTGTCGCTTGCTATGTATTCATCTGTTATAACTAATTCATGATTACATATAGGTTTATTCTTTTTTCTAAATAACCTCAATTGCTACCTCCTATCCTTATAAAATTTTGGTTTTACTGTGACTAATTATTCTTCATTTATACCAATATCACTCAGCTCGTTTATATTTTAATTTACCGGGCAATAGTGATGAAATGACCCAAATCTACATATTCAACAAGCAATATCCCTACCTCGACAAGTATAATGACTTAAATTACTGTTTTCTCCAAATTGTATATTTTAATCTCAATAAAATACAGTGTTTAAAGCCTTCTACCATTTCCTCCAAAGTGCTCCTCCACGCCTTTCACCATCATACAATCCTTGATTGTATCCTTCATTATATCCATAGTCCTTTCCTCTTTGATAACCACTATATTCACCATCATTCTTTCCTTCACCATATCCATCACTTTTGCCACTTTCATATGATTCTTCACTTAATAAATCAATCACCTCAAATATTTGATCTAGTTCTGTTTTACCATCTTCTAATTCTGGAAATTCTGATACGTATTCTTCAATTTTTTCCTTAATTGAATTAAATATTTTTTGATCCATATACCCTCCTCTATTCCTCATAAAATGTTAACTTTACTAGCTCTTATTCTTAAGTGAATATACTAAATTCTTAAATATTTCTACACTAGCTATAATGTTTAAGTATGGAATAAAAACTGCTCCAATTAGCTTTATGAAATCTTTATTGCTTTTAAATGTCTTTTTATCTTGTGGTTTACTTATATCTTCGATTCTTAATATACAAATATATAACAAAGAAATATATAATGGACATATAAAATATAGTTAGTAGATTTATCAATAAGTTTAAGACAATGCTCGAATTCACTTTATCAACTCCCTATACAATAATTGCTTTACTTACTTTCTACACTCATCACAAATCCCAATGTCACACCAATGATCATTTGTATTCTTATAGTAGATGTGCTTGGGCATTGCTGCTCCGCAAAGCCCACACATACCACCTACTTCTAATTGATCTATTTTATAAAAACCATAATGATTTAAAATCCCTTTAATCATATTGACCTCCATGATTATATTTGTTATTTAGTTAGATTCTCAAATTCTTCCTCGGTTATAATCTTAACTCCATCTTTCTCAGCTTTATCTACTTTTGATGATCCTTTTAATCCACCTACTAATAAATAGTCTAAAGACTTAGCATATCCGTTTGCAAATATAGCTCCCAAACTCTCTAATTTCGCTTCAATGTCTTTTTTCTTGTAATTCTTAAAAGTCCCGGTAGCATATACTTTTTTGCCCTTAAATTCGTTATCAGCAGCTTGCAAATTGATTTTATCTTCCGGTGATTGCATCATAGTTAGTCCATACGAGCATAGTACATCTATAGCCGAAATAATTTTATCATTATAAAAGTTATTCATGAATGAATTGCCAGCAGATTCCCCAATTAATCTTCTAATATGAATACCTAACCCAATCTGACTTCCTTTTGTATTGTGATATTTAGAAAGCTCCTTTATATCTTTAAAATTCTCAGCTAATGTTTTACTAGCTTTTCTGCCTACTTGTGGAATTGATAAACCATATATAATACTACTTAATGGCATAGTTTTTGATTTTTCTATAGCTGAACATAATTTATCAACTTTTCTCTTACCAAACCTATCTAATTTCATTAATGCATCTTTATTTCTTGATATTACATAAATGTCTGCTGCAGTATTTAGGATACTAATACCTTCAGCATTCTTAATTTGTCTCATTGCTTTGATTGTTTCTTCACTCATTCCCTCGATACTCATTGCATCTCTAGAACACCAATGAGCTAATCTTCTCACAATTTGTCTTTCACAGTTATAATTTATGCAATATTGATGAACGCCTTTGTGGACTAATTTACTCCCACAAACAGGACAATACTCAATTTTTTTATAAGTTCCACTTCTACTAAGATTTTCTACCATTTTAGGTATAACTTGATTAGATTTAATAATTAGAATCGAGTCACCTATTCCAATTTGAAAGTTTCTAATATAATCATAATTATTTAAAGTAACTTGACTAATTTTTGAACCATCGATATTAACAGTATCTACTTCTCCAACATAACTAATTTGTCCTGATTTACCAACATCAACTTTAATATTTCTTAGGACTGTCTCATGTTCGTCATCTTTAAATTTATACGCTATAGCATTTTTAAAGAATCTTTCTGTTCTTCCTAATGAATTACCATATTCCAAATCATTAAAAGCTAAAACTAATCCATCAATATCATATGGTAAGTCAAATCTATCCTTTGTCATTTTTTCTACTTCTTCTCTTAAATTTTGTTTTGTAACTTTAACATAGTCAACTATTTTAAACCCTTTTAATTTTAAGAATCTTAATTGCTCTTCTTTTGTTTTGAAAATATCGCACTCAAGAGTACCAAATGCAATAAATTGTATTTCTCTGTCAGCTACAATCTTTGAATCTTGCATACTTGAAGTGGCATTGGCTAAATTTCTTCCATTTTCATATTTTTTATCTTCAGGTAACTTAGAATTGATTTCTTCAAATTTTGATTTATACATAATGCCTTCACCAACAACTTGTATATTATCTATATTTTTAATTTTATTAGGTATATTTTTTATACTTCTTGCATTATGAGTAATATCTTGACCTTCGTTTGTATGTGAACTACCTCTCGTAGCTAAATAAGTTAGATAATCTTTATTATAATTAACACATTGAGTTCCTCCATCAAGTTTTCGCATCAATATTCCTTCTTTATCACCTAACCATTTTATTAGTTCTTCAATGGTCTTTTCTTTATCAAGAGATAATAAAGGTGTACTATGTTTTATTTTAGGAATATCTTTTTTAATTGGATATCCTGCATTTTGAGTAGGACTTTCTGAATATATAATTCCTGTTTTACTTTCCAATTCTTTTAACTCGTCAAATAGATAATCCCATTCTTCATCTGCCATGCTACATTTTTTACCATTATAATATTCATCTGATCCTTTAGTTAAAGTTGAAATTAATTCTTTCATTCTATTAATTTCTTTCAAATTACCACTCTCCCATTATATTTTGCCTTGAATTTCCGATGAAACTTAAACTTTATCGTCTTTCTATGTATGCTGATTTAATTTCTAACAATACTGCTCAAAGAATTTCTCGGCTTCGATCTCTTTTAGAAATCGCTCAACTTTCTTTTGTAGTTGTTTTACTGTCCCATCATTGGTTACTTCATAATCAAACTCAAAGTCATCTAAGTCAGATTCAGATACATGTTTTTTCCACTCATCTTTTACAGCTGAGAATCCTGGTCTTATTATCTTAGTAGTAATTATTTTAGAAATTTTTCTTTCTTCTTTAAGCTTTTGAAAATACTCGTAGTTGGCTTTTTCCCGAAAGCTTTCAATTATAATAAAGTTGCTCATTCTCTCTTTCAGATTTGGAACAATATCTCTCTCCCATACTCTACGTGCCATATGATATTTGTACAGCTTAGTTCCAACCCTATAAACCTCACCCATAAATTCTCTACTGATATCGCTATCTATTCCATCCCAATAAAAATCTTCCTTTGCTATCTGTCTTATGTATGTCGATAGGCTGCATCTAACAATATTATCATTAGAATCTCTCATGAGTTTTTCCAAATATCTGCTGAACTCTCCCTTTCCATGATGAGACTTGCCATGAACTAATAAAATTGTAACATTCAAATTTAATCACCTCATTATTATATTTTTATTATTAGTAGTTTTTTATAAATAATCTAATCTTCAATCTTCTAAACCTTGTATACCATATTTCTCAAACAAATGCTTTTGTGGTGCAAATTCCTTATAATATTTCTTCTCTGCTAAAAGCCTGGCTTTAGCTGCATTATCAAAACTATCATAACCACCTAAATAGTATATCTCATTCTTGTAACCTATTCGTGATATCCATTGATTTTGCTTTTTATGCCATGAAACACCAGTAACTCCTGAAGTGTTGTTTTTTGCCTTACTTCTATTCATTGTATTTTCTTGGTGTGTACAAATTCTTAGATTTTCTTTTTTATTATCAAGAGGATTTCTATTAATATGATCAACATAAAAATTATCTAAGGTTTTAAGTATTAAGTTATGTAATTTAATTGTTTCTTTGGTTTCGTTGTCATGACTTTCAACATATCCTCGAGCATTAATGTGCCAAGTATACTTATTTAATTTTTTATAGTCTTCTAAATCAAAATAAAATTCTTCGCCTTTGCTTGTATATCCTACCCCAAAATCTCCTGTTAAATTATAATTATTAGATTTTCTTTTTATCTTTGAATTAATTGCTGAAGATTTTTCTCTTTGGATACACCCACATGATGTAGACTTCCCTTGTAATAAGTTACTTCCCACAACACTGCGTTTTGTTTTCTTATTGCATTGACACTCGCATAACCACGTAGCTCTCCCACTATCATTACTACCATTTCTTTTTAAAACTAACCATCTTCCAAATTTTCGTCCTTGTAAATTTTTCACCTCACTAATTTATAACCCTCCTATTTAATATTATATTTTTGTTTTTAGTTTATTAGATATAGAAATTATCTTCTTATACCAATCAACATCTTTAGCATATTTTTTATTAATATCTTTTATACTCAATCCATTATAATACTTACCATTTGGATTTAAATATTCTTCAGCTAACCACTTAGCTGTAATTAATATACATTCTTCTTTACTACTAAATATATGTCCTTTATTAAACGGATTATAGTCATAAGCAGTAAATCCGCTTATATTGTTTTTTTCTTTTGCTAATCTACTTTTTCCCCATGCACTTTCATTAGCAGTTAAAGAAACTAAAAATAATGCATTTATATTATATTCCTTTTCTGCTTCTATGTATGCTTTTCCAAGACCTCGTAGACCAGTGCTATTTAAAACATTATTTATTTGATCTTCTGTTATATTGCTAATCTCAGTTACATTCTCAGAATCAAAATGCAATTCTTGTTTTTTAACTCCATTCTTCTGAACTAATATTTTTTCAACTGTTTTATAAACTACTTTCTCGACTACTTTTGGTGGTTGCCTAGCAGCCACTTCTAATGCATCTGCTTTACCTTCCCTATATCCAACTGTGAATGTAGTAAAGAAAATAATTATTATACATATAACTGTAGCAATCAGCTTCATGAGTTTTTCTTTATTCATTTCAATAACCCCCTCTTTAATTTATATTATATAATTATATTTTTATTATATCAATAGGAAATTGAAAAAAATAAAAAAAATTATCTATCCGTATAAAATTGAAATTTTACTTACTCTTTTAACTGCCCTTCATATTCCCTTAGTAATTGGAAATTTACAACAAATGGATTTTTTACAGAAGTAATTGATCTTATTAATTCATCAACAGACTCTAGCTCATCATAGCTATTAATCTTACGTATTCTAGTAACACACATTCGACCAATTCCATTATCATGCCCATAAGTTACTGCATATTCATGAAGCAACGAGATCACCTCCTCAATACTATAAAAACTTCGTTTTATTGCTATTTAGAACCTTATTTTATTACCACAGTCAGTATTAGAACATCTAATTAAGATTTCATTTTTATCATTAGATATAATGCTAAACTTTTTTATTAATTCATCATAGCTTAATCCGTTTTTTAATTCAATCCTCTGACCACATTTGCCACACGCTAGTATAAATGACTCTTGATCCACAATAACATCCCCTTAATATTTTGTTTCTAAGTCTATTTTATCATAGAATTGATTTTCTGCTAACCTCCTTCGCTAAATGTAAAATTCGCGTAGTAATAATTCTCATTATGCAGCCATCCATAATATGGTATAATTAGTGTATTCTATATATCAGGAGTGATTTTTATGAAAGATATATCTAAAGATTTATTATTGTATGGTGCAGTGCTTCTTTTAATACTACGTAGATCACTTAATGATCCCTCAGAAACTCTAGTTTATACACTAAGGTTTTCTGCATTTCTATTACTCTCTATTCGTTGCTTTTTACATAAAACTGTAACTTTATCCAAACTATTTAACCTTCATAAAGCATATTCTCTAACTCCTTCACACTCTTTAACACAGTAATCATTTCATGATCTGCTTCCTCTGTATCACTTAGAAAAGGTAGCATTTCCTTATAATCTCCTACAGAACATGTTATTTCAATATCTTTGCACTGAGATCCATCCTCAGTTGTTCCAAAATATTCTGTAGAATTTATATTTACAATACAATACTCAGCTATTTCATTTAAAAATTCCTTCCATTTAGTAAGATCGTCAATTTGCTCAATTTTAACTATTATCATATCTTTATCTTCAAGTTTCATTACATTCACACCTCTCATTTTTGAGTAGTTTTACCCTACAATTCCAGATGCAGTTCTCTCCATTTCAAACTGCCCTTTTCAATGTCAGTTACTATATATTCAAATTCACCGGAATCACTTATTAGATTCCTAAGATTTTTCATATACATCGACTTACATCTTTTACATTTGAAAACATAATCACAACTATCTTCTCTATATTTTATATGTATTCGTTTACCAAGCTTTTTACACTTACACCTCATTAGTTCCATATCCATTCTTCTTTTGCTAGTCATTAATATCCCTCATTTTGTCTGTAAAGTATCCCTTTTATCTACTCCTCATCAAAATAAAATTTCTCTGTAGGCATTAACTCTTTAAATCCATAGTTCAATTTCAAGAAACTTCTTAGTTCATATGCATTTTTATCTAATATAGTTTCTAATCCTTCACTGCACATTTTTTCAAACTCTTTTTTAGAGAACTTTTTTCATGTGCAACATATTCATAATGATATTCTTCATTAAAATCACCATATATTAAAAAACCTTCTAATTCATAAATGTACATAATTACTCCTCCATAACAATTTTTATAAAATACTCGCTTTATTTAAAGTTTATCTTATTAATTAAAATCTTAAAAATTTCAAATTCTTCATGACTTAGCTTATCTTTTGCATCGGCTATCAAATTATCTGTATACTCATTGTAATTAATATATTTCTGCTCATTACCTATAAAACTTGCTTTTATCATTAAATCTTTGTAGGTAACATCGTTTTGTGCAACATCCGCTAATTTTCTAATAATGTCAGCAGACGGTGGTGCATCTCTATTTGCATTAATATAGTTTGAAATATAAGCTCTGCTCACTCCTGAATCTTTTGAATAATCCTCATTTGTTCTGTTTCCTCTAGCCTTAATTAATATTTCACTAAATTTGTCTTTATTAAACATGTCTTTGCTCCCTTATTGTTAATTTAAATTTGAATAAAGCACTTGTTTTACCTACTTTGGTATTATCTTTCCGCACTTATAGTTCACTTTAATTTGATCTCTTTTAAACCCTATAACACTGTCTTCAAAATTAATGGTTGAAATATAATAAATATCGTCTTTGTATTTTATTATTCTACCATGTTTATTATAATGCTCTGATTCCTTATCTATAATTACTGTTAATCTTCCAATAACGGCAGCGCCTTTCAAGTTACTCTCAGTCATATCGTTATCACCTTTCCCTATAAAAGACTTACATTATTCAGATTTACTTTTGATTTATTGATTCTATCATATTTAATGCTCTTTCAATATCATTTCTTTCAACAGTCATATTAAATAATCTGTAGGGGCTTTCATTCTTATCTAAAGTCATTACCGAAAAGGTTATTAACTCCCTCCCTCCTACAATTTCAGAAACATCATTAAATTGCAACCATCTATCTGATAGGTCACATGGCACATAAAACTCCCCTTTTTCATTAATTTGTCTTTGTTTACTATCAATAGGTATTTTAATAACATTCTTATCTTCACTCATTTTAAAGCCTCCTCAAATTTTATATAAAATGTTCATTTTATATTATAAGTCATATTTAATTGTTATTACACCTCATCACCACTCTATCTTTAATCATATCCATATCTTTAAAAAATCCTGCCTTTTCAAATGACTTTATAGACACTAAATTACCAGGAATAACTACCCCATACACTTCTTTAAAATTTTGATCTTCTAAAAAAATACTTTCTTAGTAACTCTAAAGCTTCGCTTCCATATCCATTATTTCTATATTTATTATATAAATAAAATGATAAGCAAAATTTATTATACTCATAAATTAATCCAAAAACACGACCTATAACATTACTATCTTCAAGTCTTATAATTGAAAACCCTCTATAAATATTCCCTCTTCTCTCAAAGTGACTGTTTTTATAGTCTTCAAAGTTTATTATATTGGAATCAAAATTATAGCTAAAGTTTTCCTGTAGCATTTCCTTATCTTCTTTCAAATTTTCATAGCTTAATTTACAATCTTCTTCAGTAACATTTGCAATCCCAACTCTCTTTCCTTTTACATAATACTCCCTCATAGATTTAATCCTCCTACATTCATGTATTTCCAATACTTTCAAAATTATAGTTCCCGGTAAAATAACCACTTTATCTACATCCATAATGTCCACTTCATTGTATCCTTTTCATACTTAAGTTCATATGTCTTACCATCCGATCTTCTATATTTATAGCAGTTAATTTGATTACCATTTCGTCTATCTAAATATTGATCAGTCAACTCATCTACTTTATACTGTTTACCGTCAAGCTTAAATCTTAATGGTTCCATTAAGCCACCTTCCCTGTGATAGGCTAACACAGAAACATTCTTTACATCCATATTTTCACCATTCCCTTATAAAACAATATTGTAATTTCTAATCTATGTTTATTTCAACCAACCCATTCACAATTCCTTCTACAATTATTAATCTTGTAATAAGTTGTTGCAGTGTATACATCTAATATTATATTTTTACTATATCCAAGTTTTATACTTTCCAAAGACCCCGACCGTGACATTGACCGGGAGTCATATCAATTTTTCAATACATTTTCTTGTTTGACGCATATGTAAACTATAGAGCTTTTCTATTGATATTTTACTATGTAATTTTTCTATTATGTATTTGAGTGTTGCATCGTCAATATATTGTAAAAATAGCTCTTGTAGCAGTCTTCTTATTCCATCATATTTTTTTAACTCAAAGCTTTCTATCAAATCGGTCAATTCAATCTTTCCTCTACAAGTTTCCCTATAAAGATAATCTCTATATTTCACTATTGCACTCCCTGTTTTACCCTTAGATAATTCCAAGTATTTCTTAAATCTATCTATTTCCACTGGATCGTCATTTGTAAGTAATCTAATCCATTTAATGTGGCTCGTTTGAACATTATTGGACTCTGTCACTAAGAATTTATATAAATCTTTGTCTTTAAACATTTCATTATCCCCCTATTCTTAACAATTAATTTTCTTCTAATTAATGATATTATAAATTTTGCTGAATATTTATATTTATATTTTTTTCTGTAGCGTGACTTATTAAAGTCACACATTTTTATTTCGTACAAACAATCTATTTATAAAAGCTACTAACACACCCATTGTCATTCCATCTCCAACATTTCCTTTTATTAATAGAATGTGGATAATGAAAAGTAACAGCAGCAATGATAGTCCTATTGATTTTAAACGCACTGTTCTTCTTTGTGTTGTTTGTTCATCTTCACCCAATGGTCTATTTTCATGAACCGCTGTCCCCATGACAAGTCCTATAATGGCTGCTATTATGTAAGTTCCAATAATAAATATTCGTGAAAAGTCGAACTGAACTACTAAAACATTCGCTGCAACAGGTATCAATATACTTAAAATCAAACATACCATTTCATTTTTGGAATGCCATCCTCCAAAACATGTTCTAAAGACCATAAAAACAATATAGTACACTAGTGTGCTTTTGATTATATTAAATGGCAAATACGTGAGTATTAATACAATTAAAATTGTCATATGAGTAAAAAATCTCTCTAACACATAAATCCATGCTTCAGTTTGCTCATCATTGCATCCAGCCATTTTTCCAGTACATCTTCCTGAAACAGCAGCTAATTCACTTATAGGATTCAACTATTTTGCCTCCTTTTTTTCTTTTTCTTTCCTTATCTTCTCTTCTACCTTCTCTATTAGTCTAAGTAAAAAGTCAATATTTTTTGGCTTTGATTTAAACCCAAAGTTTTGCTTTAAAATATCTATATTAATTTCATTTATTATCTTATTAAGGTATTTTCTAATAGTGGATTGATCCCTTTCCATCTCACTACACAATTGTTTATAAATTTTTCCTTTTTTAGCAGACTCATCATTCAACAATATGTATATAGCTCTTTTTATAAAGTTGAGATATTTAATTATCCTTCTATCTGTTTCCTTATCTTTTTTATCTGAAAATATTAATTCACTTTCTTTCTCAATTATCTTTTTCTTACCTTCTTCAACATAGCTAATTAAAATGTTTAACATTTCTTTAAGGTCTTCAAGTACAATAGGTTTTGATAATAAAAAATCATATAATTGTGATCTCTTGACTAATTTAGATTTTGTAGCCGAAGTAATCATAATTATGTAAGGGTTACAAACTTCATTTATAATTTCTATTAACTCTAAGCCTTCTAATTCTGGCATAATGTTATCAACCAATAATATATCATAATCCTGCTCTTCTAATATTTTCTCTTTTGCATCTAAAGGATTTGTAAAACTAACAATGGTCAAATTATCATAATTTTTTTCTAGAAAAAATTTATCCTGTCAAGGTTATATTTTATATCATCTATAATTGCCACTTTTATTTTCATCCAAACACCTTCTTTAGTAGATTCATGTTAGTTAAGGGATAGGTGGATAACCCACCCCTTCTCTATTATGCCTTATTTTCTTAACAACTTTGGTACAGGCTTTTCGCCAAAACCTCCACCACAACCATTACTTACAACTGTTCCAGCAAGTGTAATAATTGTAATTATTAGTGTGAGAAGTACTCCTTTATTCTTTAGTTTCATCAAAAATCACCTCCCTTATTGGCATTTTAACTTCAAAATCAACAATGCTTTGTCTATAATTTATATCTATTACTGCATTGTTTTCGAGAAATAATTTATTTTTAATCTCGTTTATATCTCGATTTTTTACAACAAATCTTTTGAATCGAATTTTTTGTAGTTCATCTAACTCCATAGTTATATTAGTTATTACGGTGTTATTTTCTTCAAACATATCTAGACGAAGACTTTTAGCAGTAAATTTGCTATATAAAATATCTGTAATATGTTCAAATAAAGTAAATAAGTCACTATAGTCACAAATTGTTAATGATAACTTCTCATCCAGATTACACCTGACTTCTGTTTTTTTATGTAGTAATTTACTAAATATGTCCTCAATATCCTCAAGTGTTACAATATTTAAATATCCGGCAAGTAATTTTATATATAACTCTATATCTTCTCTTGTGCTACTTTGGATTATTGTTTGAAATGCTTCTTTTGGAGAGTCAGACAGCTGTCTATTAAATTCGTGAAGTAGAACTCTCTTAAATATTATAATTGATATAGCCACAATCAAAATTGTTCCTATATAAAACAAATGCATATTTCCCTTTATAATAATATTTTGAATATCTTGAAATCTAAATTTCATTAGTCTTTCTATACTATTTCCGATAAAAATTATGACAAGAATTTGCATAATAATTAGCCAACATATATTTACAATTTCATCAATGCTCATTTTAACCCAATCTGTTTTAAATAGTCTATTAGTACTAATTTTTAAATCTAATTTAATAAATGTAAAAAGTATTAAAAGCTGAAAGAGTTTCGATGGTAAAGATAGTTCGAATCTATCTTCTAATAACATGGGATTTACAATATTTATGTCAATCATCATATTCATTATTGGAAACATAATAATTTCAGATGTCACAATCAATATATAACCCAACATTCCGAAAAAAATACTTGATCTAAAATTTAGTCTCCAAATAGCCTTTAATACAACTATATAGATAAATACTGTTAAAGCTCCTGTGACTAAAAAATTGTGAAAATACTTTTTACTAAGATAATTAATAATTAAAATAATAATTACAGAAGCGACTATTTTTAGCAAAGATTCATTTTTGCTAGATTTCATTGTTTTGAGAGTATCTACGTCATAAATTGAAATTAGTATAAATAAAATTAGAATAACCTCGGTCACCCCAACAAAAAATAAATCTTTAATTTTCATTACGTCCATAAGCATCCCTCGTTCTACATTTTTTTCTTTCTTGTGTATATAATAGCATTAATAAAACATTCTGAAAATAGGAATTTTGTCGACAATATTTCTCGATAATGATTATTATATTTTTGTTATTAGCGACAGCGAGTTAAACGCTGCTATAAATTTTCCTCAATTATTGCTTTTACCTTATGAATATACGAATATTTATGTTTAGAATTAGTTAAACAGTTAAATTTAATCATAATGTTTTCGAAATCATTATTTTCTAACAATCCCTTTTCTTCTTTAATTTTTCTAGCTAGGTTAATCATCCCACTCCACCAAATTCCTTCAGCAGTTAGAAATGGATTATCTTGACGAACACCTAATCTATTGATTCTTTGTATAATAGTCTGCGCGCTTGTTGCATCTTTAGTTTTTTTATTTGATTTTCTAAGTACATAATCTGTTTTAATTAGTTTTCTAGCTTTGGCTATAGCATTGTCACTATAAGCTAGGTATTCTTCTTGCTCAATAGCGTCGTCAATTACTTCTATTGTTTTATCAGACACTTGTAATTTTCTTTTACTACCATCTGCATCTGTTAGATTTAATATATTGCCATCTATATCTGAAACTTTAAGATTGACAAGTTCACTCAAACCTTTACCTTTTACACCTTCCCAAAGAAGTACAAATATTGCATCATCCTGAGCATTAATTGATAGAACATCCAGGATTTCATCTAATTCTTCCTCTGAAATATATTTCTTATTGACAGCAATTTTATGAACATATTTACTTAATTCTTGCCCTACAAACTTATACTGCTTCAAGATATTCATATTATCATAAACCATCTCTTCATCTATGGACCAATCTAAGTATTTTGAAATAGTTGATACATATCTTGATATTGACTGAAAACTTCTAGCTTCTAAAGAGTGTAATAGGCTTTCCATTTCGTCTTCAGTAAACTCATATATATCTTTTCCTAAATGATTTTCCATTCTTTCTGCAGTTTTGTAAAAAATATAACTATTAGTTTGTTTTGTTTTGTCATCACTGTATATTTCATCTAAAAATCTTTCTTTAATATTTTTGCTATAATATTTTCGATTCTTTTTTGTTTGTGCCATACGTTTCACCCCTTATTGAATCTTTTCTGAAAAATAGTCTGAAACCTTTTTAATAAATTTACTACTCATTTTATTACTAGTCAATCCAATACTCTTCCATTCAGAGTTATCTTTTGAAAAATCTATCCGACCCATAGCTTCATATAAATATTCCACCCAATTATTACGTTTTTGCAGCTTGCTTGCAATGGCAATATATCCAATAAATGAATTTCTATGATTAATGTAACTCTCTTCTTTAGTTAAATAAATATTATTTAAGAATTCATCTGGATATGTACCAATTAGAATATTAAAAAATTCTATTAACCATTTACCAACATCATAAGCATCCTTACTAGTTTCCAATTTAAAATTATGAGTTATTGCTTTACTCATAATATCAGTAAGTGTTAATGCTCTACCAGAGTTTATCATAGCAGCACTAGTTGCGATTTTCCCAGCTAAATCACATTTACCAGGCTCATTTAATTTTCTTATTACTTTATTGGCTAAATTTTCTGGATCAATACTTTCAATATATCTTTTATTAATTTGATTTCTTTTATCTTCTTGAACAATGAATCTTCTTGTTTTATCAATATCAAAGTTTGTTAAATTTACACCTATAACAAATTGAACATCGGGATTCTCATCTGTTGCATATTTTATCCCCATACTTCTATGAAAGCCATCGGGAATGTCAAGTTCTCCATTAAAGATAGTTAATTCCATTCTGTTTTCATCATAAATTAATTCTTCTTCCCCATTTTCCAACAAGTTCAAAGTTATAAAGTTTGATATTTGTTTTCCTGCAAGAATATTCTCTCCAATTTCTTTTACAGAAGTCATATTTATATCTATGTCTCCACTATCTTTTAAAGGCCTTTGAGTTTCAGGATTATAAACAATAATTCTTTTCTTGTACATGTTTGTTATTTCTTGTGCTGATAATTTAGTTACATAATGATCTTCTGAAATCTTTATAACACTTTTGAAGTTTATTGGGTATTTTTTATTTTCTCTTTTTTCAATCTTGAATTTGCTATACTTTTCAATTTGAACATCTGTAAAAAACTTTTTCGGATTAATAGCTTCTTTGTCTATTGCATCATAAACCGCCTTCGTGATAATGTATAGATGAACATAATCTAGCCCTAAAAGCGAAATTGTTTTGTTTAATATTCCATATATGTCACCAATCATCATATTTCTATTTTTAAGACTATCTATTATTTTTTCTCGTATTACTTTGTCAACACTATATTCTTCAAAAAGCAGATTCAATTTATCAATAAGTTTCTGTTTTTCAACTTTCAACAATAGCACTCCTTTCGAAAATGATTATATTTTCATTATATAGTAAGTATAGTTCAGTTTCAATATTTTTATAACACATTTTGTTAATTTTTTCTAATTACATTAGTATTTTAATTATATTTTATTTATTTGGCGTTAAATTTCGAATAACACATAACTAAAATACTAAAAGTAAGGAGAGATATATAATCTCTCCTCCAACTAACTTAGCATTTCATATTTATTGTAAATATATGCATCTGGGGGATCACCAGCTTTAGCTGTATTGGTTACATATCCCCCAATCAACACTCCAGCTGCCAAAACAATTGCTAAGATTACCACCATAATTCTTTTTTTCATAAAATTCCTCCTTAGTATATTTTTATTTTATAAAATGTCAACAACTTATTTGTCGGTTGTACATTCTACATTCTAAAATTTGTTTCATATCTCTATTTTTAATCATATTAATAATGTGATTGGCTTTGAAGTAATTATTTTTGTCTATGTATAATTCGAAGAGTAACTTATAATTATTATCTATTTTACCTTCAATTACTCCCCTAATTGTTTCATTGTCAACGTTTACTTTTTTATATGTATTAATTGATTCATATATATAAGACTCTTCTTTCAATAATTCACCTATATTGTGTAATAGACTGGCTTTAGTTTTAGTATATCTTTCATTTGTAATGGCATTATTGATTGCTTTATTGCAATCTTCTATACAGCTCTCATAGATTTTTAAGGCAATATTGTTTTTCTTCAATTCTTGATAGCATAATGCCATTACAATTTTTGTATTTATTTCATCTATTTCTTCATTTATAAAACTCAAACTTTCATCTAAATAATCTAGTGCTGACTTATATTTTTCCAAACTCCATAAGGCTACTCCTATATAATACCGACAAGCCCACCTATAAAATTTACTAGCATCTATGCAAGATTTATTAATTTTCTTATACCATGCCATAGATAAGTTATACCCTTTAACATAGTCACATTTCTTAAATATTAGAAGCCTAATTTCCTTCCAATAATCTTCTGAAGAATTCAAAGTAAATTCCTCTTTAGTCCCCCAGGCACCTTTCATCATTAAGCCCTCCTTAAGCAAAATCTCCTTCCAGTATTTCTGTTAATATGTGTTAAAAATCTATCTGGTTTAATATTATATTGTCTACAGTAAATTTCAATTTCTTTAATTAAAAAGGCTTTTTCCATCAGCTCCTCATCATATGATAAATTATCATGTTTACACTCTTTGATGAATTCTTCTATTCGCTTAATCGCATCCAACCTTTCATTGATGAAGGTTTGGTTAATGAAAGGTTTAATAATGCCCTTTTGAATTAAGATAGCCTTTTCTATTTCTTTCATAACTTCTTTAGTACATGTTCCTATTCTTCTAATTAAACTTGCCTTACTAATTGGTGCTTCTTGTTCAATTAATGCAATTGATTTTCTCAGCAATCCACATTCAATATCAATTATTACATGAACAGGAATATTGCTTTTGGTTTTACTTGTAATGGGTATTGCATGAATTACTGGACTATGTAGATTAGCTGCATCATTTGAAGATACAACACATGGACGTATGCCATATTGAATAGAACTATCATTCCCTATAAATTCTGCCAACCAAATCTCTCCTCGTTTACACACCATTTTCACTCCTTTCTTTATATTTTTATTATATTCATTTTTTCGTATTTTATTCTGATTATTATATTTTTATTTTAATGATGAGGTAATCGAAAGTATCTATAAAGATATATTTGATTACATATTCTATATATCACCTTCTTCTTAAGTATAGATTATCATAATAAAAATATAATGTCAAGTCATTACTTCAAGAGAGATGTCGTTTACTTAAATATTTTGTTCATCGGACTGCAAAGTGCAGCTTCTTGCTTCATCTTATTTGATACCTTTGTATAAATTGTTGTTGTTGTAATTGTAGAATGTCCAAGTCTATCCTGAATTTGACGTAAAGATACTCCATCTTCAAAAAGATGTGTTGCACATGAATGTCTTAAAGTATGTACAGTATATCCCTTTTCTTTTAACCCACAAGCCTCATAATATTTATTTACAAGTCTCTGTACTGTTCTTTTTGTTAATCTATTTCCTCTACTATTAATGAACAATGCTTTTTCATAATCATCTCTGGTATTCAAATATTTATTAATCATATCTCTACAAACTGATCCCAAAACCACAACTCTATCTTTCTGTCCCTTACCATTAAAGATAAAAAATTCATCGCCTTTAAAACAATCTTTATTCAAATTAATTAATTCTGAATTTCTTAATCCAGTATCAATAAAAGCAGAAAAAATAGTTGTCGCTAAGACATCATCTTTTGCTTCCTTGAATAACATTGCCATTTCTTTTGAAGTTAGAAACTTAGGCAATTTTTCAGGAATTTTAGGTTTCTTAAGTTTTTTAGATGGATTTTTATCTAATAATTCTACAATATCAACTATATAGCTAAAAAAAGACTTAATTACAGAAATCTTTTTAGATATCGTTGCAGCTTCATTGCCTTTTTTATTCAAGCAGACTATATAGTCCAATAAATCTTGTGACTTAATTCTCTTAATGAAATCAGTTGTTACTTCTTTTTTCTTTACATCAGCCCCAATTTTACTTTTTAAAAATACAAATAATTCTTCTAGACAATTCTTATATGTTTTTATAGTTTCTTTACTCTTATTTTCATTTATTTGCTTGTATAATAGAAATTCTCCTAATAAACACATTCGTCTCACCTCGCTATCTCATTTTATTTTATTATATCACAACTCAACAATCCATGTCCATTATTATATTTATATTATATGTATTTAAATGAAAATTATACCTTTCTATTTCGATTATTCTATTATTCTTATAGTATTATCCCTTATCGTAAAAAAGACGCTCACAAGACAAATATAAGCGTCTAGATATGTATTATTTATCTATTAAAGACTCTTCTAAGATTTCTCCCTCAGTAGCCTCTCTATATCCAAAATTAATGATACCATATGTATTAAAAACTTCGTCCACTATATCCCATTCTTCATAATACTTATAAATTCCCTCCTGAATTTCAATTAACTGATCTTTATACCAATACCCATCACAACCATCATCGTTCAAATCTGCAAAATTTGCCACACGATATTCATATTGTTCTTTGGCTCCTTCATAGTTGAACGTGGTTACTCTATAAAAACCTTCATTGATTGACTCTTTCGGTATTTCATAGTAGTATAACTTCTTGACCAAGATCGTCACCCCTTTAGCATATTCTTCTCTTGTTTACTCTCCTATATAATTCTAGGAAAAAACATGCTCAATCTCAAAAAAATAGACAAACTTCTAATTGGCTATTTTTGTTTCATATCTATATATACTATATATAGATTGATTAGCAACAAAAAAATACCCTCCTTTTTAATTTTTTTCTGATATTTTGATTCTTTACTGTTTTTTTTATTATGTATACAATTGTGATTTTAAAATTTAGTAATAAGATTAAAAAAACAAAAAGAATGTTTTTAAAAAATTTACCGACCGCACGTTTAGCATCTGTAAATAATTTAAAAAACATTCTTTCCCTAAAGAGAACATACTTATTTATAAAATGTATTAGACACATTTCGAAATTTTTCAAAATAACTATATAAGAGATTTATGAATAACATCAAAATTGAAACATTGTAATTCCAATGGATTCATGGGTTGTTATTCTAGATAAAATCACTGTTTTATCTAAATATTATTCTTCTAATTCGATTTCACTTAGATAGAATTCATTTGCAGTTGTATATTCCTCTTCACCATCTTTAAAATACATATAATACGATCTTAAATCTGTTTCCTCTTCGTCTGGTATTGGATTCTCTTCTATAAGTATTAATCCCTCTCCTATTTGCTCTTGCTTAATTTTATCTATTGCTGAATCTATATCTTTAAAATAGCGAGTTCTTGCCTCATCGAGTACAATTAGTCTCTCCGCAGTAGATAACTCAAAATCGTCACGAATTTTCTCTTTAAATTTTAATCCACTATAGTCAGCATAGCATATTTTCATATTTTCTTCCTCCACTCTTTGTAAAATGATGGTTTTACCGTATATAGTATTTTAAAAGAAATGTTACCATTATTTTTAGGAGAATTATTTATTGTACTCTCTTAAAGTATCTCATAACACTCTATACTTATTTTGTTCCTCAACCTTTACCAAAGTGATTTCTCTCTCCTCTATACCTGAAGTTGTTATGGTTATTACATATTGTTTATTCCTTAGTATTATTCTTGTAATAATTTCTCTTAATTTGAAAATAATTCATATCCTTAAATGTCCCTTTTATTCATTTTTCAACTTGTTTATTCTTTCTTGAACATCCTCACTATAACCTTCTTTTTCTAAGTATTTCTCATACCAATATATTGCTTTTTCAACATCTTTAACATCTCCATCCTCTGAATAAAGTTGTCCCAATCTATACATCGCAAGAGAATCACCGTTGTCAACAGCTTTTTTATACCAATAAATAGCTTTTTCTGAATTCTTAGCTATGGAAGAAAACTTATAAATATCACCTAAGCTCTCCATAGAAAGAACATTTCCTTGGTTTGCAGCTTTTTCATACCAATATATTGATTTATCTATATTAATATGATTATCTACTTCATTAAAATAAAGCTCACCCAAATCTACCATTGACACTAAATCTCCTTGATTTGCAGCTTTTTCATACCAGTAAATTGATTTATCTATATCTTTCTCTATCCCATTCCCTCCATATCTATAATCAAATGCCAGTGAAACTTGAAATTCAATGTCTCCACTCTCTGCTTTCAATTTTATAATCTCTGATGTATCGTCATCTGTATTTTCTAATTCCTCTAGTTTTGAATGAGCACTCGTATATCCATTCTCCAAGGCTTTCTTATACCATTCAATTCCGGACTCTTTATGTCCGGGATGCTGAGAATGAAGAAATAGATCATGAAAAAATTCTCCTAACCTATACATAGAATAAGAATTTCCTTTCTCACTTGCCTTCTTGTACCAATCTATTCCATTTAATTTTGAATAACCTACATCTAGGGTAGGATCTGTACACAAATCCCCAGCTTTCACCATCGCACCTACATCACCTTGATTCGCAGCTTGAATATACCAATATATAGCCTCGTTTGCATATTCTTTTCCATAATCTTTTTCATATAATATTGCAAGTTTTATTTGAGCTTGTAAATTTCCATTCTCAGCACATTTTTTATACCAAGGTGTTGCCTTTTTTAACCCTTCTGAACCTCCTACGTCACCATAGTAAATATTAGCAAGATTATACATAGCATCTACGTCGCCTTGTTCTGCTTTTTCTTTATATTGTTGTATTTTTTTTTCTATATCAAAAACTTTTTCTTCTTCGTTAGGCGTTGGTTTCGGTGTTTCTTTTTTTACTAGTACCTTTGGTTGCTCTGTTTTTTTAAGTTCAATTGGCGAAGTTGATTTTTGTTTATTTATACTTTTCTTAGAAGATGATGTGTTAGTCTTAGGGGATTTAGTGGCTTCAGTCGTATTAGCATTAGGAGAAGTATTATCACTAATCTCCTTTGTAGGCCCCTCTTTAGTCTCTTCTGTTTTATCTTGTACAGTTTCTTGATGTTCTTCCTTAAGTTTAGGTTCGTCAGCCATATATCCTAATATTAAGAACAAAAACACAGACACTATCAATAGAGAAACTACCAAACCAGAAGCACCAAATGTTTTGTTTGCTATAGTAATTATAGCAGTTGCAAGTAAAGCTATAGCTAAGCCTTCTATCACTCTATGAGGTAGTCCATCTAATAATGAAGTACTCAAATAAATATTAAAATAACCTATTAAAGAAATCCAAATCATACTATCCCCCTGCTTTGTTTATAAATTAATTGTGACATTTTATACTTTTATTCAGCTATACACGTTTCCATATTTAAGTAAATTAAAGGTTCTATATACTCTTTATGCCTCTCTCTTGCTTTTTACAAACTCTATATAGCTTAAAACTTCTTTGTATTCATCACGGCTTAGTGCTGATAGATCAATAACTTTCTTATCATATGCAATATTATCTTTTTTATCTTTTCTACTCAGAAAGTAAGTTGCTATTGTCCCAGTGAGCATACCTATAAACCCAATACCTATAATCATAAGTATTGCAGCAATTATTCTCCCTGAAACTGTCACAGGAGAAATATCTCCATAGCCAACAGTTGTAGTGGTTACGAAACTCCACCATATCGCATCACCAATTGAGTTAATTGTAGTACCTTGTTCTGCATAATATATACCTATAGACCCCAGAATAATTGTTGTGACAGTTAAATTAAGGACATAAATAAATCCATTAGTGTGAATAAATCTATCTATTTTTCTCATAAGCTTTTTGCCATATACAATCAATCTTACTAGTCTAATTAGCTTGGTTAATTTTGTTAGCTTTGCTATTTTAGTAATACGAAATACTCTAACCAATCTTACAATTCTAAACGCTCTAAATAGTGAATTAAAAGGAATTATAGCAATCAAATCAAGAATATTTTTCTTAAAGAAATCTTTTTTGTCACTAGATAATGTGATCCTCGTAATATAATCAATGGAAAATATAACTAGAATAGATAAATCTACATTATACAAGGATTTTGAACTTTCTATTGAAATCTTGTCCGTCAAGTCTAAAAAAGCCATACTAACTGCAATTAGAGCTAACATAGCTATAAAAACTTCATAAATCAAACTGATTTTTCTATCTTTTGTAATACTCTCCATATTTCTCATTCCTATAAATTAATATTTTTACTTGAATCTATACACTTTCAGTCAATATATTGGTTAATGCTGGAATAAATGGAGTTAATAATGTCATATAGTTAGCAGATTTTGATATAAAATTATCATACTTATCTTTAAATGATGGCTTCCCTTGGCTCTCTTCCATTAAATTAATTGCCTCTAAAATTTCTTCATTGTTAACATCTACATTTTCAACTATCACTTCTCTTAATTGAGTAAACAAATATTTATATTTATCTTCATTAATTACATTAATGGAATTGTCAATTGAATTAACATTTACTTTTGCATTTGACCCTGAAACATGATAATTATTTGTGATATTTTCCTTCTTATTTGACGATTTATTTAATGGTGTGTCTTTATATACTTTTACTTGATAATGTGCTTTAATCCTATTAAAAGTTGGATAAAATCCTCTATCTAAAACAACATAATTTTCTTTCATCCCATTCGGAAGATCTCTAATAATCTTATCGCCTTCCTCAATAGGCAATAATCCATCTGGTATAAGAATTAAGTTGCTTTGAACATGAGCCTTAATATTTTCAATTTTTTCGCCATTACTTTTGATTAATATTACATTATCCTTACATACTTTTTTGAATGCACTCATTTTTCATCCCCCAATAAAATATTTCTTTTATTTTAATTGTTCATCATCTTTATTTATGTCATATTCAATTATATTCTTAAGATCATTCCCATATTTCGTATGAAGTATTTTATAAGCTGGATCATCGTAGTACTCTGGTTGATCTTTTAGCATTAAGTATAGTTCTCTTTCTCTCTCTTCAGCATCTCTCTGCTCACTCTCTTTCTGTTTAATATATTCTTCATATTCATCTCTTCCTATATCATCAATTGTGAAGATTTTAATATTACCATTTTCATCCTTATATTCTCGACCTACATACGAACCAATAGCAGCCCATACATCACCATTAGTATCACCATCAATTTTATCATTGAATGTCTTATTAATAAATTCAATCAGATATCTTTGTTTATAAGAAATCGGTATATTTGGATATTTACATGACTCACCTGAGTATTTTAAATTATTAATTTTCTTCATTCTCAAAAACCTTTCTTTTATCAATAAAATACATATTTTACAAACTCTCTAGCCTTTTTATTTCTGCTCTTAGTAAAAACACTTTATCTTTATTCGACAGTTCCTTTTGTAAAATTTCCTCATTCACATTAAATCTCTTTGATAATATAGATAAATACTTTTCAGGAATTTTACTTCTTTCTGTTATCCATGAGTTTATTGTTTGTTTATAAATTCCTAATTCATTCGCGATGTTCGGATATTGAAATCCTCTCAACTTTACCACATATTCTAATCCAATAATTTTTTTGCTATCTTTAATTAATTTCTCGTTGGTAGTATATATTTCTTGTGAGTCATCAATATTTATTAGTTTAGTTCCTGTTTTTCTCTCTATTTCATCCCAAATATCATTTATTGTTGAAACTCCAAAAATTTGCTTGATTACTTTAGTGCAGGGAATGTCTTTAATATTGTTAATCTCATATTGATCTAATTTTCTTCCATGTTGAATATATTTATTGAGCAATACAGAAAGTATTTTTCCTCGTTTTTCATCTAATATAATGTCTTGCATAAAACACAACCTTTCTTATTATTATAGACAGGCTTTTATACTTCTAAATTATACCATATTTAATGGTGTATATGTATGCCCCATAAGGGGCTGCGAGTTAAATAAACTCAATCTTTAATTCATCATATTTATTCTCTCCAACATTAATATAGAGTTTTCCTGCATTCTCTAATGTAAACATTATTGAATTATTGGTTCCATTTCTTTCCACTCTCACATCTAAAAACATTAACTTTATTAAAGATGTTAAAACATCTAATATTAGATAGTTATCTTTGCCTACATTTTTGTGGGTTATTAGTTGCATTTTTTCTTTATCTAATCTGTTGATTACTTCCTTTTTCTCCAAGTCTATTTCAAGAAATCCAAGTGAACCTCGATACATATATTTTTTATCCATTAAATTTCATCTCCTTGTACTTACTTCTCTCCTTATAATTTATCAGTAGATTTTTAAAATTTTAAGTGGTATTATCTGACAATCAAACTAACCGCCTCCTTTCATTTGATGACTTATAATTATTATATTTTTTATTTAGAGTGTTTTTCTGTATACTATGAGCTGTGGTTCTTAGAATACAACCTAGCATCTTTCATTGTCATTTCATCTTTAGCCCACCTAATAGCATTCCAGAACTTTTTCCTATCGTTCTCGCTCATTTTTACACCATTCATAGCATATTTTATATATCCCTCCATAGTTTCATTGAAGTTTTCTGAATTCACAGTATTCATAGTCTCAATCCTTTCTGATAGATAAAATGAGAATTATTTTTTTTAGTCAAATCATAATTATAGATGCTTAGATATATAATTTTTATATTCTTCGCACATCCATTGCTGAATTAAATTAAATTTTTCTTCCTTGAATATCAGGTTGAGTTTATCATACCAATCTTCAAATATTTTAGTTCCTTTACTGCTATTGCAACCTTTGCAAGATGGCACACAATTACTTAAATCATTTGACCCCTCATCATCAACATGTTCTTTATGTAATACGTTATTATATTTTTGTTTTGATTCTTCGTTAGACATTCCGCAGTATGCACAAGAATTATTGAAATACTCTAAACAAGCAGACCATTCTCCTTGAGTTATGTTATGATTTTTGTGTTGTCTTTTTTCTCTATATTGTTTAGTTTTATCTTTATTGTTTCTTTGCCATTCTAATAGATATCCTTCTTCTCTTTTAATACTAGCCTGATATATTTTTTCTTTTCTATATTCAGGTATAGAGTGATATCGTTTTTTAGAGAATTTTTTATTCTTATCTCTAAACCCATTAATGTTATAACGCCATAACTTTTGACTCTTCTTAATATTGCATTCCTTACAATATGGAAACAAGCAATCAATTCCATTACTAGAATTTTTATGAAAATATTCTTGGGTTGATGGTAGCCATTCATTACATCTACTGCATAGTTTATAATCCACTCCATCAATTATCTTATGTGTTTCGTTCCACTTTTTTCTACGACTTTCTTCCAGCCTTTTTTGTTTTACCTCTTTGCTTAAAGCCATTAAATCCTCCTCTTCATTATATTTTCAAAATTCCAACTTTCCATATAAAATAGTAATTTTACATTAATTACACTAACCATTTAGTTGGCATAGGTTATTTAAATGTGTTTTTCTCTTTTGATGTATCTATGTTCTTGCTATTGCAATTGGGGCATTTTGAACCTTTACTTCCACCATAAACACAATATACTTGACCACAATCCAAACATTTAGCCATATTCCATTCTCCTCCCTTTTACCGTTACGAAATGTAAATTTAACGCTGTTTTAGACTCCTCCACTATCTAGGTATGAACCGCTTGTTTTTATTCGTTTATGCTCATTGTAGTTATCTTCTGCATATTGCAAAGGTTCTGCTGGACTCTTACGTATACGCCCAAATTTCTCCTTATATTCTTTATCACACCTTTTTCTAATGCGTTCTAAATCGTTATCCATCCCATAGAATACAATCCCTGCTTTTGATAAAGATTCAATGGCTTTTATTTGCTCTTCGCTAAACATTCATATCCCCCCAATCATGCACATAACTATAAGTTTATACCTATACTAAAAAAAACACCCTTCATGTTATAATTTGAAGGGCATTTTTTAACTAATTATTGTTTTTCTTTATCAGATTTTCTTCATTCTCTATCTCTTTTTTTAGTTCATCTTTTGTTTTAACTTTTTCTTTTGTGTATTTATTCTTGTCAATTGACTTTATTAGTTTAGATATAGAAGTTTCTTTTACCTTTTCATTACTTATGGACATTTGTCTAGTACCTTTTTCATAATTAATTGGTATAATCTTATCTTTGTCTAATTTAAACTGTCCTAGATATGCCCCTTTTATTACGTAAGCATCTTCGGTTACTGGGCCGATATAAGGTTCTATAAATAAAACTAATTCTTCACCTTTTTTTAGAGCTGGTTCTTCATATATTTTAGTTTGAAGAATACTAAGTTCATCTTTCTTCTTTAAAATCTTATGCTCGTCTCTAAAAATATTATCAACTTCTATACTTACATTTGCAAACTCAACTTCTTTATAAGTAAATTCATCTGGTGAACTAGTGACTGTACAAGAAACGATCATGGGACTAGCTTTTATTAAATCTTCAACATCTGTAAAATTATCTGCCATTTTCCCAGATGGTAATTTACTTTGCATACATCCTGCTAGTATAAGTAAACTTACTATTAGTGATACAAATATTATTTTTTTCATTCTATTCCCTCCTGATTTTTGAAAACTGTACTTGAATATTTAACATCAATTTTTTAATACTTATTGTTGATCCCGGCTATATCTCCTTTATATGGAGAACTACTTCCTTTAAGACCTTTCCCCCTCATTAACTCATCATCACAAGAAGAAATATCAGATAAACCATGAGCATGTCCCATTTCATGCGCTATTACTTCTTCAAATTGGCTATAACTATAATTATCTTCTTTAAACTTATAGTCATTTATTTTTATATCCCTATGGGTCTTAATCCAATAACATATACCTAACCATGAGGTGTTACCATAGTCATCACTGTCAATGTATAAGTCGGCGTCATCACGACTTGAAGCTTTATGCATATCAAAAGGTGAGTCTGTATAATCATTCCATGCATCAGCAGCCTGAGATACACGATAACCAAAGTTATAACTACCATTTTTCTGATAGAAATAAGAGACATGCAATGTAGCGTCAACACCTTCATACTTCCAACTAATAGGTAATAAAGTATAATGATCATCTGTAGTATGGTCAACAGCAAATACTATTGTAACACTTAACAAAACAAATACTAAACAAAAGATAGAAACTTTATTCTTCACTTTTTACCACTCCTTCGTAGTTTAATGTTTTCATATATTAATATTCGCGAGTATTAATACATATTAGCTTACATCATAAAATATAAATAAAATGTAGAAAAGTGTAAATCACATTCAATTGTAATATTTTCTTAATTTGTCATAATTTTCAAATATTGATTAATTGCAAACTTACCTTACTAATCATTTCTTCTTTGCGATATTGATCAATATGACTTTAATATTTTGTGCAACCAATTGTAAATAAACTTTCATTATAGGTAAAATCTTTATTTTACTTCCAAACATTCAAATTATCATCTTAATTATATTTTTCATTTATTCAACTCTCAATAAATTTATCTAATGCTAATCTGGGTTCGGTTTTCATTTTTAACCATGTTATCATTGTTTTGCACTACCACCAGTAAAACACCCTCCAAATGGAAGGTGTTTTACTAATGAATAATTGGACAGATGAGTAACTTAGGCTTTAATCTTGCTTTTCTTGATTTTCAGGCTTTTCTGCATAAATTATGTTACTATCTTTATCTATGTATATAATTGATTCTTGTTCCAACATCTTGTTCAAATCTATCTTAGAATTTGTTTTAAAGGTTTCAACAGTATCCTTTTTATATTTACTATCCTCAGTATCCTTTAAGAATTTTACCTTTACTTCATCTTCCTTTAGAGAATCATCAGTTTTATAATTTTCAACTATTTGTACTTCATTGTATACATCTATTTCCTGTCTGTCTTCCAAAAAACTCTGGTCAGAAATTTTCCACCTTATTGAATTAGCATCATAGGTTTCCACATGTATCACCTTTAAATCTAAAGTATTATTTACTAATATGGCGATTGATCCCCTATTAGCCAATTCAGAATTATCGAAATTTACATTCTCAGTTATACCTAATTCAACAGCCTTATCAATAGAGCTATCTGGCCAGGTGCCTGGTAAAAACTCATCCCTCCAGCTACCTGGTAAAAACTCATCCCTGTAACCTAAACTTCTAACTAAAATTGTTAAAATCTCCGCATAACTTATTGTTTTAGATGGAGCAAAACTACCATCCTCCATACCTTTAACAATTCCTAGACCTGCTCCTACTTCAATATATCCTAGAGACCATCTATCGGTTTCTATGTCGGAAAATTTAGGTGAAATGTTTGAAGCCTTTGAAGCATTAGAAGCTGCTGTTTCAAGTCCAAGAGCTCTAACCACAATTACAATAAACTGCTCTCTTGTAACTTCCTCTTCAGGATGATACTTTCCATCGGCGGTACCCTTTATTATATCAAGGGCTTCTAATCTTCCTACTGCTTTTTTCACATTTTTATCTTCAATATCCTCAGATAAATCAGATGCAAATGCAAAACTAACTGAAGTTAGTACTAGTAGTAGTACTAAACTTAATTTGGAAATTTTTCTCATATGAATCTCCTCCCTACAAATAGATATAATCTACCTAAATTCCACGTCAATTATTTTTCTTTTACAAACAAATAAATTGTATGAAGAACCTAGCTTATTCTTGTTATATTTTACCATATATGCTTCATTTTTTATATCGTTTTGCAATACAAAAGCTCAGAAACTGATGGGTAATAGTTATTAATTAATTCTATTTTTCGTTTGCTAGACATAGAGTTAGGGTAGTATATTTAAAAAACACTTTTCCACTCCCGTTGATTATAGTTTTATTTTAATAATCACTGTAAAAATATCTTTTTATTTGAACGATTCAGCTTTCTCTATTATATGTTCCATAAATAATTTAATATTAAATTGACCCTTTCCTAACTCTTCTTCATTTCTTTTGGAATAGCACACTTCGTATACATTCTTAGTCACATAAAGCAAATCGTCTATAATCTTTATAAATTTAGGATATTCATTAAATCTTTTTGTTACTTCATCACTCACTTCTTTACTTAAAGAATTAGACATGAAATGATTTTTATTACTAACCACAAAATAAAATCCATCTGGCTTATCTACCCTACATGGTTTTGATTCTAATTTCATATTTTCAAAATTCACGAAGATGACCTCCAATTATTATAATTTTATTTTAAATTATGGTAAAAGATTGATTTTACGCTATTCTGTATCTCCGAGAGTTGATAAAGATAAAAAATTATCTGAATTAAACATATTAACCAAATTGACTTTAGCTAAGTTTTTATTCTTAAATTCTAAAAGTCTTTCATTCTCATATTTTAACTTCTTATTTTCTCTTCTTAATTCCCCGATATATTCTCTTAATTCCATGTTCTCATCTCTGAATTTAACCCACTTTTTATTAAGAGTCTTATTTTCTTTTATAAGACTATCTACATATTTCCCCATTATACTTTCACCTCCAGATCACTGTAAAAGGATGTTTTTACTTACTTTCCTACTAACTATTAGCCAATGCAAGCTGCTTTAAAATCAATAATTCTACTTGAACTTAACCGATATATTATACCTTTCTACAATTTCTCTTAATCTTTCATCGTTTTCGTAGTCTTGTTTAGTGATTTCTTTTAAACAATCATTGCGATCATATCCATTTCGTATAATTCTTTCCATCATTTCGCTTAATATCTGTTTTATATTCTTTGATGAGCAGTCTTTGAATAATATCTCTTCTAATATATCATTATTGCACCAGCCTCCACAAAAATCATATATATTTCCATATGTTTTAATAAGATATTTTGCATCTTTTCTATATTGCCTTATGTCCATTTCATACCTCTTCTTAATCTTTATATTATTATATTTTTTATTTACGTATTAGCTACAAAACGTAGCCTTTAATATTATCAAATACTTTATCCTGCAACAACCTCAACATATATTCTATTGCTTTCTTCGTCAGTACGTATATCATACTCTATAGAATGAACATTATTCACCACGATTATGTCAAAATATTCACTACCATATACCTCTGCTTCAGAGCTATGCTTACTAACCAATTCAATTGCTGGAATTATACCATGTATCTCTAAGTGCCTATTTAATAATAATCCTATTTTTCCTATAACTTCTCGTTGAACTATTATTCTAGCTTTTACTTCCTCGTCACTGTCTAATTCAAATGATATTTTTTTCTAGTTCATACTTTAATATAGTAATAAATTCTTCAATATATTTCATTTTATTTCATCCTCCCCTATTAGCTTAAAATATTCATTTTTTGAAGTTATTTCTTTACTCGCATACCCATTGCAAATTTTTCAAATCCCATTTTCTCATAATATGGAATTAAATTCTCTTCGCAGAAAAGTTGTATGTGTAAATTATTATCTATACAATGCTCCACCAAGCTTCTACATATTTCTATTCCAATTCCCTGACCTCTAAAATTTGAATTGACTCCTAATCCACATATATAGGCATCTGTAATTCCGTCTGAAACAACTCTCCCTGTTGCAATGAGTTTCTTATCTCTGTACGCATATATAGAATACCAGCTTTGTTTCATTGCTGCTAATAATTGTTCAGGAGATAATTTTAGGGCATCATTCCACCCAAGGTGATCATAAAGTGCATATAAATCTTCTTTCGTAGGGAACTCGGTAGTATATATTAAATCCATAAATTCAGCCTCCTGTTATGTAGATAAATTTCTAGTTTTACTTTGAGTTATTTACATTTTAATACTTATTAAAAGATTTTCTTAATAGCATCAATTAGTTCTTTGTCTTCAATAACCTCGGCATCCGGATATACTTTTCTTATATCTTCAATACTAGATGCAGTTTCAATTTTATCTTTTGTAAAGAACTTTTCTTCAAACTTTTTTCGTTCTTCTTGGGCTTGAACCTTAAGTTCCTTGTGATATTGACTTTTAATAGTCAGAATATCACCTGATTTATTGAAATGTGCATTAGCTAATTTATATAACATTTCTAATCCATTTTTTCGTTCGATAAAGTCTAGCATTATTTCTTTATCTTTAGTTTTAGGTGCATTATATTTAAGAGAATCTCTGATATTTAAAAATATTTCATACAATTCAGTCCAATTTTCTCGATAATTTTCCCTTTTATAAGAAGCCGACCTTACAATACAATTGATTTTATCTCTTAATTCTCTACTATTCATTCAATATCCCTCCTAAAACTTATTCTATAACTAATTCTATATTTTACAATAATTTCCTTCAAATTTCAACTTAAAATGTTGATTTTACCTTGAATTATGATATTAGTTCTGTTATTTTCATCTATCGATTGCTCAGTAATTCTATTAAATGATCAATATTAATTTTATCTTTGATCACATACCTTTTTACACTGATCTTTCCATTATATGTCCTGATAAAAACATAGTTTTCACCAAGTATTTCTATATCCATATATTTTTTAGCCATATCATCCCTAAAATATAATTTCACTTGTTTTACTGGATCTATCTTAAATGTTTTCCTTTTCGTTAAAGTTACTTGATGATTAAGAATAAATGATAATACACGATCTATTATTTCTTGATTATTTATTGGCTCAAGATCTTCCGAACTTAAATTACCTTTGTCACATTTCTTAATTCTTGCTACTAGACTATAGTGGCCATTTAAATATTCTTTACTAACAGTACTTTTCAATTCTATAGGAGTTTGTTTGACATAAAGTACAACGAACATAACTATTATCAATATAATTAATATAATCTTTTTTTTATTCATACCATCCTCCCAAAAATAAATTTCTCCATTCTAATATTCTATCTGTTACATTATTTCCCTTTATTTTTCATGATAAAAGGTTAATTTTACTTACTGTTTATTTACGTGATCCAGAAAAACTATTTCAATTTCTCTAATATTGTTTTCAATATCTCCTTCAGCATTACATATATATGCTAAGCCTTCTGTAGAAGAAATACTCTCATAATGATTATTGGTTGCATTCAAATATTTTATATCTACTCCATAGCTTTCTATCAAATCGCACACATCTTTCTCTGCTTCACGTGCTTCCCCTAATAATTTCTGAAGCTTTCTGAGTTTTTGCTTAATCTTATAAGGCATTTTCTCCATTATACTACCTCTTCAAAGACTTCACATTCATCAATAAACCATTCTTCCCATTCTCCATGGCATTGTATAGATGCTTGATTTTCTTCAATGTATGCTGTATCATAATCATCTCTATCATAATTATCTAAAGATTCCCTGTATCCCTTCTCCATTGCTCTATATGCAATACCTTTTTCAAAGAAAACCTTTGGATCATTTAATTCTGTTCCACATCTACTAGTTAATACATAAACCTTTTTCATTATCTACTCTCTCCTTAATTATAATTTTATTTTAAACTTACCTTAAAATGGACTCTTTAAAGCAAATCCTTAGCCTTTTTATATATAATTACTTGCTCACTAATACCTTGAATAGGTCTCTATATCCGCTTGGCACTAAATTTAAAATTATATCACTTGATGTCTGCTCTGTTGCTTTTTCTACATTCTTGGTGATAGTGTAAGATAAAAAACTATTAACATATCTTTTCTGATTCTCTTTAGTCTTCTCCTTTTCAAACACTGAAAGGTATGCTTCTACTTCTGTTATAGTAGTATTTAATATATCCTTATTTATGTATTCAACAAACCGTCTCACCGCTGACTTATATTGTTTTAATGATCCTTCACTTTTTCCACTATTTTCTTCAAAGTCATTCCAGTATTGAGCGTTTAATCCTTCTACATTCTTTTTACTAGCTTCTACGGCTTGGTAAAACTTTTCCGATTTTGCATACTTACCTTTTGCCATCTGAACCCCTCCTTGAAAGTTATTTTTAATTATGATTCTTATTATATTTTTGTTTATTATTATATACCGTTCCAGTATTCTTTTAGTCCTTCCCATGATGGTGTAAAATTAAATCTGTTACAGTACTGAAAATAATTTCTTAGCACACTAACATACATTTGACCCACCCTTTCTTTAAACTGCTTTCTTGTGGTACCATACTCTCTTGACTGTTATATGCTCATGAACTTTAGCAAATCCTTTAGTATCTAGTTTCTCAACTATGCTATCAAACTGTCTATATAAGCAGCTCTTTCTAAAATTCTTTATGAATTCTATTCCCTTGTATAACTGTAAGGTATTATCTACTTCATATAGTGCCTGCTCTGTGTTCTCCGCTGATATATCAAATTCTTTGAATTTATTACCTTCTGTAATCTTTAATATGTATTTATTCATAAAATGGCCTCCCAAATGATATTTATGTTTTGTTCATTTTTAAACCCTTGATATTACTAGGCTACAACCTTTAAATCCCCTGTAAAATTCCCTTTTTATTGCATATAAGATTATTCCAAATTTCATTTAATTTCCATTTGTGTTAATTTATTGATAAATTGTCTTATTTATGTTATGCTCTAATAGGATTTTAAATTAACGTCTGAATAAAACCAAAGGGGTGTTGTTATGAAATCAAGAAAATTAATTATTTGTCTTACTGTTTTTCTACTTGTGTTAGGTTCTAGTGTAAATTGCTTTGCAGCAGGAAATTCTGTTACAAAAACATTTGATGGCGTAAGATGCACGCTTACTGTTGATGTTAGTGATGACTGTGTTACTGTAGCAGGTCGGACAGATGAACCAATTGACAAAATAAACATTATGGCTGTTGCTGACTTTATAAATGCAAAAGATAGAATAAAAAGTGTATATTCTTCTGATACCACACAGTGTGGTGTGACTGTTTACAGACTTCCTCTGGAAGTAATTTCAAAAGGACACGGTTCTGCTACGTTTGTCATAAATGGAAGATCACACTCTCTTAATTTAACAGTATGGAAGTAAATCTGAATAAATTTTTTAAAATATTTTAAAATCCCTTTTAATTTACATAAGCTTTAAAACATCTAAGATTAATTTCTTAGATGTTTTAATTTTAACTAATTAAAATAAACGATACGTTTTGAACTTAAATACTTTTAATACTCAATTGTTGTAAATCAGAAATTACCTGATTACTATAAATGTCATATTTTATCTAATATGATAATGATATCTCAAATAACGAACCATTTTCATTGTCATAAATTAATGGATGCTTTAAGACTTGTTTCTTGCATGTTTTTAAGAATAATTCCAGTATCAAAACTATCATTTCTTTTATGGAATTGAATGTTATTATCCTGTCACAAATTTCATAGAACATTTCTGGATTCCTTTGTTGTAAGAAACTATTATAAAGTTCTAAAATATCATTATGTATAAAAGGTTCTGTATTAACTATTTTTAGGGCTAATTTTGTAACTGCAATTTTGTTTCCTAAATCTCCTAATTTATTTCTAAATGATGTTAGTTTTCGTTGTGTAGATTTATTTCCACAACCAGCCGATGTGAAACACATGCCTCTCATAGTTGGATTATTCATCAAGTCATTAAATTCCGTATTATAAAATTCTAATTTACTTTCTAATCTATCTTTAAGCACCTCTATTTTCACTTTCGCTTCCTCCTGTGATTATATTTTTATTTAACATAAAACTATTTTTTTACCGTGTTATTGATTTAAGCCTGTTATAACTCATAAGTTTGATATAATGAATACGCAAAGGCCAATTGATCATTAATAGATTCTATTATAATATAATAGAAATCCCTACCTTTCCATGTATCTTTGAATACATCATACTTCTTTGAATTATTAACTTTTAGAGCTGTATCACCTACATTGTAATTTACTTTACTGTCTAATTCTACAATTTCTTTAAATACTTTCGTTTGATCCTCTGCATTCACAAAATTATCCAATTGATCTTGAGTAATCTCTTTAATTTTTATCATTTTTACCCCTCCAGTGTTATTATTTTATTTCTATAATACTTATCAATCAGTCTCTATTCTTCTAAAATTTTCATATAATATCCATCTTCGTCATTCAACCATTCTTCTCTCGTTATCAATGATTCTCTATGATATTTATCTAATACTATCAAATAATCTTCTTCGTTATCTTTAATTAATTCGACAATTTCTTGTCTTGTGTAATTTTGCTCTGCTTCATTGATACATTCCCAATCTTTATAATATGTAATTAACTCATTTCTGTAGTTTTGACTAAGTTTATCGAATTTCACATTTACCACTCCCTAATATTCAAACAAAGTTTTAATTTTACTTAGAGTCTCTATTGTTTATCTGTTATGCTGTTATCAACAGTATTTTATTTTCCTTATCTATGTAATAATGTCCAAATGATTTTACGTGGTCATAATAACCTGGTTGTGGGCTTTTTCTCAATGGTTTCACTGCATGAAAACTCCAGCTGCTTACAAAGAACTTGTGATAATCGTCTATGTATTCATTTTTTACTCTCTTTATCTCTTTGAAGTTGAAAGCTCCAGCTTTAAACCTGTTATACATATCATGCTTATATTGCTGGTCTTCTGGTAACTTAGGGTTATCTACTATTGAATAGTCATATTCCGAGATAGTCTCAAATACTCCGTATTTTTCTTGATGTTCTTTTTGTAACTTTTTATATAAGTTAAATTTCCGATCATGTGTTGTACTCATGATCTCCATATTTTCTTTTGTTTGATTTTCTTTGTATCTTTTTACACTCTCTTCAAGGCTATTTACTAACTCTATGTATTCATGATTTTGATTTAACATTTCATTAAATTTTGGTCTATTCATTCTATCCACTTCCCTATTATAATTTTGTTTTAATGAATCTTTTCGAAGGTATATAATAAAGTCTGTTATAAAGATTTCTTTCCATAGTACGAAACACATTCACCCGTTATACTCTCATGATGTGACATAAAACAAAATTCCTTTTTATTAAAATCTTCTGTATATGACTTAATTCTTGCTTCAGCGTAATCTTTTCCTCGTCCTTCATGTCTATCATGTTTAGTGTACCTCTTTAAAAAATCTTCTATATTTTTAGCTTCTATCTTATATTTTAAAAAGATAAAGTAACTATTATCCATTCTTTTAAGAATTGACTTTAAAGCTTCTATTTGATTCTTTTGTTCCCTTATGCATTGTTGAACTATCCTATTATCATTATTCTTGTCATTTCTTGTATTAGCATTATTTATATGATGTTTTAAATCTTTTTCCAATTCTTTTTTAAAAGCCCTTCTTAATTGTAAATCTTTCAAGTTTTTATGTCTTTTACATAAATAGAAATGTTTTTTATAAGTAGTTACATACCATTTATACCAAGCATTAACGCTCATATCACCTGTCATTTTCATATCCTCCTTGAAGTTATAATTATATTTCTGTTATACAGCATTTTCTAAAGTTTCTTCTAACTTTTCTATTATAATAATTTTACTTCTAACATTAGTCATTTCAAAAGTACCTGATTCTAAATCGGCATCATGTTCTAGTTTATCTTCAATCCATTCTCTAAACTCTTGACTTTTCTTATCATTTGCAAAAGTCCAATGTGTTGAAGTTATCGCAACAATTTTGCCTCCTGTTTTTAGCATTTTATAAGCATGTTTTACATGTTCTATATCTTGATTTTTACTAAATGGTGGATTCATTATAATAGCATCATAATAATTAATCTTATTAAATGCTAAAAAGTCACTAGCAATTACATTATGATCTTTAAGTTTTAAAAATTCTTGATAACTATACATTCTTTCTATACAATCCACATTATTTGTTATTTCTTTGATCTGATCAGCAATATTTCCAATTCCTGCTGAAGGCTCAAGAATTCGGCTGTTATTGTCTATATCAGCAAGGTTAATCATTTTTTCTACTACTTTATGATCGGTGAAATGTATATCTCCTTTTTGTTGCATTTTGTATTCTCTTTCTAGTTTCTTAATTTTCTGTTCTGTATGATTTACTGGCGTTTCAATAGCTGTAATTATTTTATTATATTGGTTTATAGCTTTTTCTAAATCTGAATGAGTATTTATACCTGCCTTTTGAAGTCTTTTAATTTCCTTTTTAGCTTCCTCTTTTGCCCATTCGTTTCTAACTGCTGATATTGAAGGATATTTTACCGTTTTATTATGTTTTGCCCTACTTTTATGACTTCTTATATCATCTCTAAATGTATTGGTCAAAAGTTGTATTTCTAAAGCTGTTATAGTTTTATTTACCGCCTTTTCCCTTAGATACTCAAGGATTTTTATTTCTTGTCTGTAAAACTCTCTTGTACTTTCTCGACTTTCTTCTTCCCTCATTCGTTTATATGTATTTGTTTTGTAATCGCCTGAAATAGAATCCAATTTTTTATTAAACGATTCAATGTTTTTATTAATCTTGTTTATAATTTTATTAAAATCAGTATTTTTTATTCTATCCATTTCCTTTATAAAACCTTCTAGTACATAATTAAACATACCATAATTGTTATTTAAATATTTTAATATCTCTTTTAAATCTTCTTCTAATAAAAATTCTTGCACATACTCAAATAATAAAGTTTCATAGTCTACGTTGTTATAGTAATTTTCATGATTTAATTCTAATTGAGTAATAATTTCCGTAGACCTATCAATTAAACATTCTGCTTTATGCTCTATTTCTTCAAATTTTTCTTTTTGTATTTCCCAATCTATAAAAAATATTGATTCATTCTTATTGTTCAATTCTTCTAATTGTCTTGCTTGATCTGCTATTATATGATCAAAACCAATTTCACTTCCCATATCTATATATTCAACGCCTATATTCATTTTTTCAACTTCTTCAATAATTTCATTAACTGTAAAATTCCATTCTTTAAAATGTACATTGTAAATATGATTATCTTTTATTTTATTCTCTTTTTTCTGTTGCTGGTGTTGTTGCTTAGATTCTGTTATAGTATTATTTGTATTATTTAGTAATTTGCTTGGATCATTATTAAATACAAAACCATGCACAAATTTTGAATAGTAACCGCCTAAACCTTTAATATATGATAATACTTTTTTGAATTCTTCCTTTGATACTGTTTCAACTAATTTACAAACCCAGATATCATTGTTTGTTTTAGTATGTTTTGTTTTCTCTATTGTAAATTGATAATCACTATTTGTATTGTTAGAAGTCTCTTTTTTAACTTCCTTTTTCTGCTGCTTAGATGTTGTTGTTTTTGTGCTGTTATTACTTACTTTTTTATATACTTCTATTTCATCCACTTCTTCAACTTCTTTAAGTTCAAATATTTTAATTTTTCCTTCTTCTAAACTTTTTAACATTCTGAACTCATAATCATAATATCTTTTTGGATTTTTTAAAGGCTTGTAACCTCTAGATACTGAACCAACTATCTCATAAGTAAAAGCCTTTTCCATTCTCTCTACACCATTCCATTTTCCTTTTCTCATGTATCCATCTGTAATTTTCCAATAATGCCCATGATGTGCTAACGTTATATAATCATCTTTCTCTATGTAATCTCTTTTAACTTCTGCCATTTTCATAACTCTTTTAGTTTTCTTTTCAATAACTTTGATATATTCTGCTTGTTGTTCTGCCTGTAGTCCTTCCAGTTCTGTTGTCTCTGTTCCGTCTCCAACTTTTACAGATTTAGCAACCATTTTTTTCTAATTTATTAATGAAGTTTTCAAAACTATCTATTAATTTTTGTTGTGATTCGTTTGGTTTTGATGGCTCTTCACTTCCCCGGTATTTTCTAGGTTCATATTTCATATTAAAACAATTATACTCATATGGTAATTGATAAAACTTATAAATTCCATTACCTTTAGCAACTAAACAACCATCTTTTTCTATATGCCATTTAGTATTCTTTGAAATCTCTGCACTAGCTTTAAATGTCGGATATGTATATAAAACTTTCTTTGTAGCTTCTCTTTTTTCTGCCTCTTCTTTTTGCTTCGCTAAAATCTTGTATATCATATTTTGAGCGTTTTCTTTTTCTCCTTCTTCTGCTGCTCTGTCATTGATTAATGCTTGAAGTTTTTCTATTCTTTCACTATTACTATTTTTTATTTCAATTGTATATTCTGTTACTTCTTTACCGCTATTGCTATTAGAATAAACATCTACAACAAGTGTAAACCCATTCTTTGTTGCTATTCCGTCCCAATATGCAGGATCATAATAGTCAGTCATTGAGTCGCTTTGATCTTCCTTATATCCATATATTTTCCATCCTTTACTCTCTAATGAGTGACATATATTAACTTTTGCTTCTCTTTTATCTCCGTACCATATACCCATTTTGTAACACTCCTCTAATTATATTTTTTATTTATTCTATTATTTAAACTTTCAAAGCTATTAAAACTAAGCTGTTATAGTACTTTTAAAACTTAAATAAGGGAATAAAGCCCTTACATATTAATCGTAATAATCATTAACGCTCATTCCTTCACTTTCCATTCTTTCAATTTCCGCTCCATTTTCTTCCCACCATTTTAAATAGTTTTCGCATTCTTTTTCATTACCTTGATATAACTCTTCTGCTGTCATTGTCTGCTCATCACCTTCTTTATCAATAAAGACAGTAAACATTGTTATAGTTGAATATTCACCGTTAATATGATATCTTAAATAAGTTTTAAACATTTATATCACTCCTAATTATAATTTTATTTTGTGTAAAATCCCTACTTTGCAGGCTGTTATATAATATTCAACATTCTTTTCATAAATTTAGTTGCATATCTTGCTTCATCAGGTTCTAGATGCTTGTTACATATCGCTCCTATTAATGCCGTATCTAAAGAATGATAGCTATTGTGAGTTCCTTCTATATGGTACATAATTCTACTTGTCTCTTCCTCTGAATATTTGATAATTTTGTACTGTCGAATCTCATAAACTTCTATTACTTTACCCCATAAAAATTCTTTATTATTCATATTCTTTTTCCTCCAATTTATTATATTTTCAATCTTGATAAAGCCCTGATTTTACTTGCTGTTATATGATATTGATATGAAATTCTAAACTATTTGATTTAATACCATTTAACTCCTTTTCTACCTCTGATAATGAAAATACATAGTCTTGAGATAATACTGATAAACTTTTAATACTATAAACTTCTTTAGAATTAAAATAGTTTAAAATTTCTTCTTCTGTCTCATTTGTGATCTGTGTTATGTATGTTCTTTCATCGCCTGCAACTGAAATTGATTCATATTCAATTTCTAGAGTCTTCTTATCTTTTAAAGCCTGTAAATATTTTTTCACGTTCAACAACTCCTTTCATTATAATTTTATTTAAAACCTTTAGAAGATGCACAACAAATGCTGTTATGCAAAGATTAAAGGTTTTAAATCAATTCAACTCTATTAATTTTCACACTTCCTATTCCTGATTCTCCTTTACTTAATAGATAATATGTATCTTTATACTTGACTATCGGATATCCATTTTCAAATGCTATTTTGATAAAATCTGTGTATTTGATTTCACCGTTGCATTTTAGTACTAATTCTCTTTTAACTCTCATTATTTTCATTTCGCAACCTCCTTTAATCCTATTTTAACAATATTAACATCATGTAAAAACTACATTTTATTGGCTGTTTTATGTAAATCTATCATGCTATTCTTAATATTTCCGTCAATTGTCTTCCTAAATACAATAAACACAGTTTTAATAGATGGTCTAATTCCTTCTTTGTCTTGCTTAATTCTACTGCATTTTTATAGTTTCTAAAATGATACTCTTCCATTGCATCAAATAACCATCTATTAATAGACATAAACTCATCATATAATTCTTTTAATTCCCATACTTTTGATTCATGCAGTTTCTTTTTTTCTACTGTTCTATTAAATTTTCTAACCTTAGAAATTGATTCTCTTATTTGCTCTTTGTTATACATTCCACCATCCTCCTCAAAGCTATCATTATTAACCTGTTATATAACATATAGGCTTGAGCGTTACCCTTCTGTTGAAGGGCTTCGGGACTTCACCGAACTGTGAACCTAGCACCTATTATTGATATTCAATTATATATAAATTTTCTTTTAATTTTACTCTACTTTCTAAATGATTTTTATACTCTATATATTCTTCTAGATTATCGTTTTTATATTTTTCATTATATTCAATATCCTCTTTCAGCATTTTATTGTCGCAAATGTGATAATCTTTATTTATATCAATAGTGGATAAAAATTGCTTGAATTCTTCTAATGATTCGCTATTTACCAATAAGGTTTTAAAACTTGCTATACTCATATTTTTTCTAACTGATACATTACTGTTTATTTTACTTAGTAATATGTTGATAAAATTTAATACTTTTTTCTCTTTATTTCCAACTTGTTTAATTACTTCTACTGCTTCCTTTTTCAATAATTCAAAATTATTACTTTTCATTTTTAAAACCTCCAATGTTATTGTTTTAATTCTAATTGAGTATAGGCATCTTTCCATGAGTCAAAATATTTAAAATTTAAATGATCTCTATATTCTTTGTATTCCTCTGGATTACCTTGAATTATTCCAACAACACGTTTATTGGTTTTCATATCCCAACCTTGTGGTCTATACTGAGGATTACTTATTAATAAGTTGTAGTATTTATTTTCTTCTTTTATATGCTCTCTTCTATCTCTTTTAAGTAGATATTCTTCTTTCTTTTGAAAAAGTCTTTCTAAATAATAGAATGATTCTTTTTTTTCTGACTCTGTTTTTGGTTCGGGAATTATTCCTCTTTCCGCTTCTCTCACTTCTCCTACTCCAAATAAGCAATTTTTTAATGAAAGAGTATTTAAAATACAAACTTGTCTAGTTTCATCTTCAAGTATTACATATTCATATTTTTTCACATACTTCATTATAATTCCTCCTTAAATTTTAGCTAAAATTGTTGCTTTATCTTAGTACCCTGTAAAAGTTACATTTTATTGTGATTAATTATCTAAATAAATTGTTAATCTTTCTTTTATATACTTTTGATTTAAGTCTAGCAATCTTGATAATTTTTTAATTCCTTCTTCATTAAATGTAAAGCTATAGCCATTGACATTGATATATTCATTCCAAAGAGTTTTTCCTTCATTCCATAATTTACGTTCCGATGTTGTCATTTTATAACCACCTTCCTGTAAAATTGTTATTTTATAAATACTTCTCTAACTCCTTCAAACTCTCTTTGTCTGCTTTTTCGTTCCAACTCTTACCATATGCTTCCATACCGTCAAAACATTCATCTACAGTTAAATGTGCTATTGAATAATTAGAATCAAAATCTTCATATTTTGAAATCTCTTGAAGTAATTTTGCGTACGTCATTTTGCTATTACCTCCTCCATTATAATTTTGTTACATTCACATATTAAAGCACACTATTGAAAACCAATTAATTAAATCATCCCTTTTATAAAAGCTTTACAACCTTGATTCCAATGATAACCATTACATATTTTTTTAGATAATTCTTTCACCTTTTTATTTCTCATATCTTTTATTTTTCCGTCAATATATATTGTGATATATAAGTATCTTTTTATGTTGCCGTAGCATTTATAATTGCTGACTTTCATTCTTGAAAATTTAACTTCTATATTACTATTTTCTTTTATTTTTAATTCCTCTCTTATTAATGCTAATTTTTCATAATATTCTCTTAAAGTTGCTTTCATTTTCATACCAGTCGTTTCCCATAAATGATTTAAAATTGATTCTAATTCCTTTTTTTCTTCAATGGTAATTGTTTCATTATCACTATATTTATTATTAATGGTTTTAAAAACTGCCTCAATTTTAGCTACTGTCATTTTCTTTCTCCTCCTTTTTAACTTCGATATGCAATGTGCTTTAAACTATGAATGTAATTATATTTTTATTTTAAGAAGTATTTTAAAGGTTCGTGCCTTATGCTCTTCAACATTCGCTTTGTTACTTTATTATGGCAAATGTCTTTTACCTTTTTAATAACCCTCTAGGCAGGTGAGTCTTGGCATCTTTGTCGGTCTTGAACCTTCTCTATTCAATTATCAATGTGCTTTGTAGAAATCTAAGTTATTATAGACTACCTTGAGTATTTATGGTTCACCCTCAGAAGTGAAGTAACTTTGTTCCGTATTAACGTTATAACCATTGTATCATTATATTTTTACTATTACAAGAAGGAATTTCTGACCGTCTTTTGCACGATGTTTTACGTGGTTGCGAGGTCGTGTGTTCCTCTTGATGTATCTAAGTATATAGAAAAAGTTAATCTATGTCAATACTTTTTTAAAAATTATTTTAGTTCTATAATATTGAAAACTTTTTCCACTTCGACATCTAATGCTTTACATATTCTCAAAGCAAGTAATAAAGTAGGTTGGTCTTTATTATTACAAATATTAGACATATATTGCTTAGATATATCTAATTCAGTATATAGCCATTTTTTGAGTAAATTTTTTATTGTACTTCTTTTTTTCTTGAAGTATTTGTTTTACATTGTTTCTTAACTCCATAATGCCCTCCTTCTAAACGTATTATATGTATATGTTATAATATTTATTCTATTATTTCAATACTTTTATATAAAAAGAAAACTAGAAATATTATTTATTCCTAGTTTTAAGGGTTATTATTGTTATTGTAATTGATATAATTATCATGGCTGCCAACACTAATGATTTATATGTTGTGTAGTAGATATATAAGCATACTAAGAATAAAACATATAGTAAATACTTATAATTCACTGTTTAACCTCCTTCCCATTGTGATATAATAAGTATAAAGAGTTGGTTAAGGCTTATTAAAAAGCCCTAACCTTTGATTGTTTCTAGTCTTGGATTTGTTTCTGCTTTAACTTAACATCCAACCACAGATTATACAAAGTTAATACAGAGATTCCAAGACCAACGGTGACGGCTAATGCTGTTACCGTTTTTATGTATATGTCTAACAATTTGATTCTCACCTCCTTTCTATAAGGAGATAAGTATATTATATTTTTGTTTTATACAATTGTCAATAGATTATGTTTAATTAATTATATTTATATTATTTCTGTAAATTATTAAAAGAATATCTACTATGGCAAACTTCAGTTTGACAAACAAGCGAAATGCAGTTTCGTGCGTTAGTTCTTCTATTGACCTGTTTTCTTATCTAAAAATTCTTTGTCCCATTCTATATTATCAGTTTTTAACTTAAATATTGTTGTAGTTGTTTTTAAAACCTTACCCCTATGATAGTACTGTGGATTCATTATATATATTACATTTCTACCACGTTTAACCTTGGCTATTAAATTGAGATCAATTAATTCTCTTATTAGCTTTGTAGTTTGGGTTTTGCCATATCCAAGTAATTTCCCACCTATTGTTTTAGTTCCCATTGCCTTATCATTTATTTTGACTATATTATCACCACTAAAGTCTAAGTAATCACCCATAGTGCGAAAAAGTAATTCACCTGCAATAGATAATCTGTTTCTTAATCTAAGTTTAGTAACTGCTTTTAATTCATTGTGAAAATTCTTAGTAAATTTTCTTTTGTCATTAGGTTCAAACATAGATTTTTTATCTTGATATGCTTTAGTAGATTCTCTTTTAATTAGTTTATCACCTTTTCGTATATAACCAGTTATTTCTCCAGTTTCATTGTCAATGATTACTTGTATTATTTCATCGTCTTTTATATCCTCTATTTTATATGTATTGCTCAATTAATCCCTCCTAGTTTAATTATAATAGTTATTTGATTCAGATTAAGAAGACACTAAGCACGAAAAATGCCTAGCAATGTTAATATTTCAATGATTTTTTGATGAAAAATAGGTTCACTCTACCGAACCTATTAGTACGTTATACGTTCACCATAGCGAACTTGTTCAATTAGTAATTATATTTTGATTATTAATTATTTTTAATAGTTAGGTGAATATCTTGATAATCTGTATACTTGAATCCTAAACCATTAAACCTTTCATAGTTATCATGATATAAACTCTTAAATTTCTTAGGTTCACATTGAATAATAGAATATAGATCTTTCTTTTTAAATATATACATTTGCTCACCTTTTAAATTCTTATTGGTCTTGTAACAATATACATCAGGATTGTTCTTTACTTCTTGTATTAGATGTCTAAATAGTTCGTTTTGTGATGATCTCTTAAAGGTTAAGTTCCTTTCATATTGGATTACATGGTCATATCCATTTTGATAATAACCAGTCAACTCAGGTTCATGTACTATATTTTTTCCTTCAAACGTATAACATTCAATTGGATTGTTGTTTATGTCAAATATTCTTAAATATAGCTTATGGTATGATTGTTCAATTTCTATATCATATTTTTGAATATCATAATTCCAAATAAAAAATCTAAGTAACTCATTTACTTTTTTAACTTTAGCATCAGTATAGCTTGTTGGCTCCTCTATCCAGTTCCTTATAAATCTTGTTGAATAAATATATTCTAAACTATCTTTTAAATAATTAAATTCCTCTTTATGTCGTTTTATCTCATTTGCTTTTTCTTTCTTGGATTTCTTATTATAGCGTCTTTTCTTTAGTTTCTGATTTTTGTTAGATTTAATAGTTTCCTTGTTGTTCAATTAATATCATCCTTTCTTATTTGTATCATCGAAGTTCATATTATATTTTTATTTAATACTATCAATGGCAACATTCCTTTCTATAGTAGTATTTATATAGCTTGTAGTGTGAGTTGCTGGTATTATTGGTTGAATAGATAATAAGTAAGCACAAACTATACTAGAGTAGTATATCATAATATAAATATAATATCAATGAGTTTGATTGAATTGCATGTTGGATTGCTTATGATTGCAGATATATAAACTTTTGCTTAGTTGCTTAACATGTGTTTAGAGTATTAGGTTGATATTATATAGTACTGTACAACAATGATTTAATAAACTTTAGATTAGTTATTAAACATTTGTTTATATTATGTCATCTGTAATGAACTCGCTGTTATAAACGATTTAACGCAAAATATTTTGCACATAAATATGAGGTGACTATTATATCAATATCACCTCATATTTTAGTCTATTTAGTTTTAGGTATACCAATCTATATCATTATGTATAAAAGTCTCTCAGAATAGATTCTAGTGCCTATTATATATACATTAGTACTATATCTATAATTATATTTATTGTATTAACTATTTATATTATACATAATTTCATATTTATACTGTATATTTGTATGTTTATACATTATATCTTGTATATTTATTATAGTTTGATTCTCTGATTTTGATAGTAATCCATGTAACCATTAATATATCTATGTTTGAAGTGTATCAATATCATAGTTCCAATTGTCGTGGAATATGTTATTCTACGACATATAGAGTATTATTTATACATAGGTTGCTCAAACAAAGTAATACCAATAGTAGGGGGTACTTTTACATTTATAGGATGTTTTCTATACCTCATATGGGTATGAGTACATCTATTTCCACACCAACTTAAAATCTGACCGATTATTCAAAAATCCTATCGTAAACTCTTATCGCATTTCATTAATATTTCAACGTTTTCACCCTATTTCTGCCTTTAAAAACTAGTATCGCAATGTCTATCGTTCGATCCCACCAATATCAACACTTACATCAATTTTATCTTATAAATCATCCAAAATCACCATTTTGCAGTTATCCAATGAAAATACCCAAATCAATTATAATTTCAACGTAAAAACCACTTTTTCTACTCACGATTCGATAAGACTTTTACTTTTAATCAAAAATTAACCCTTAATCCTACTCAAATCCTTACCAGCACTATGCTATACCCCAATGTCTATCGTAAATCACTCACAAAATTTTCAAAAATAAAAATAGACCAGTACATTTTATACCAGTCTATTTAATCTCACATAATTAACTTTCACCAATCCATCTTTAAGGTTTACAAACTTTACACGCCCCATATCCCCTTGCTTTAGCATTATCCAAACTAATAGGAATCTTACTCTTTTTCAAATATCTACAACCATCGCTATGATATTTTTTACCTGTATCTGTAATATATACAGTTTTACTCTTCTTTTCTGTAACCTTAGTTTCTGCAATCTTAGTTTGTGTAGCACTACTATCATTATTATAATCTTGACTGCTACTATTTGTCACATTACTAGCATTACTCTCTTTCATAACTTCTAACTTCATTGGTTCTACATTGAAACTAACACTCTTTCCATCTGTAGTAGCAACTATATTACCCTGATGATCTGTTCTAAAACTCTTAATCCCATATTCATTTAATTTTACAATTGTCTCTGCATGTGGATGTCCATAACTATTATCCATACCACAACTAAATATTCCATATTCTGGCTTAACTACATCCAAAAACTCTTTTGAAGTAGAAGTTCTACTTCCATGATGTCCTAATTTCAATACTTCAATATCACTAAATTTATCTAGATTAGCTTTCTCAACATCACTTTCTAAGTCACCCATAAATAGGAATTCAGTATCATTATAATCAAGTATACAGACGATACTCGTATTATTTACGTCTTTGAAATCATCTCCAAGCTCAATTACTTTAAAATCAATTCCTTCGTCTAGATTAAAAGTCAAATTACTATCTTCAATTAGTTTAGCTCCAGCAGTATTTTTTTCATTTACTGCAGCATTAATATATTCTTTGTAAGCTAGAGTTATTTTATCGCTTTTCTCTAGTACCCCTTCAATGCTTTCTGTACTGATGATTTGCTCAACATTAAATGCTGCTAGTACATTATCAAGTCCGCCTATGTGATCCTCATGAGCATGGGTACCAACTAAGATTTCAATATCGTCAACACTTAAGTTTTTAAGATAGTTAACAACTAGACCACCATCAAGGTTGTTGCCCCCATCAATTAAGATGTCGTAGTCTTGATAGTCAATGAAAATTGAATCTGCTTGTCCAACGTTGATATAATGTACTTTAAGTTCCTTACTAACAGTAGCTACGCTTGCAGCTGGCTGATTTAATCCAACAGCCTCAGCGGAGGAACATCCTACTACTAATAGTAATATAGATAAAAGTACTGTTAAAATTCTGATGTTTCTTGAATTCATTTCCTCCCATTCTCCTCTCATTTAATTTTTTACCAGAGTAATATATTCAACAGCGAAGTGGAAAATCCTGCTAAAATTCTGCAAGAATCTACTCTTTAGTAAATTTTATCTTAATAGTTTGCGAACATATGATACTGTAAAATATGACATGAGAAATATTCCGAAGAAACCTTCTGTGACAGAAGCAATCTTAGCCCATATATTAGTAGGATGAATATCTCCATATCCAACAGTTAAGAAAGTAATTCCACTATAGTATAAGGCATTAAGGATATTAGATAAAGCTCCTATGTTTGGTATATCTATTTCATATGAGGTTTGATTTTGAAATCCATCTAAAATATAAATTTCGTTTGAGTTTCCTATATCAAAAGTGAAAATATTCGGGAAAAAAGTGTAGGCAAAGGCAAAAGTAAAAACAACTGCAACCATGGTACGAAATACACTTACTGGTTTAGTACCAAAACCACCTATAATATCAAAACCAAGCCATTTGATAAAATATTTTGTTGATTTAAATAGTCTCTTAACATGGAATATTAACCAATCAATAACATACTTTGGCTTTTTTATATGAAATGTTATCCAATCAACAATGTGACTAAGGTCAGATTTTTCCAGCTTATTATTTTGAAATCTTATTTTTTCTAAAACTAAAGAAGGAGTACTAGATCCATCATAGATTGTAGACATCATTTCGCATCTCTTGAATTCTACATAGGCTTCATCTTCTTTATCATATAGACCCATATTATTGAAGTTTTCCTTTAATTCTCGAAACTGATTAGCTTTTTCAGAGAATGTTGTAGTCCCTTCTTGGGCATAAATCATTCTTTTGATAGTATTAAATGAGCAGTAAATTTTCATTCTTCCAAGAATGTCGGTATCTAAAGTATTGAAAACCATTGTATCTAAGTTATCTTCGTTATTGAAAGATAGTTCAAGAATTCTTTCGATTTTGCAATGTTTTAGATTTAAAAAGTAGCATTTATGTATTAATGCAGAAAAATGATCTCTGAAAATACAATCAGTAAAATTTATTGTATGTATGGAAGTTAATTCAAACTCTATAGATTCAAAAGTTATTCTGTCAAAATTAATTTTTGACTCTGTAGCAAACATTGTGTCTTTAAAAGTTAACTTACTATTATTGAATCTGGCTTTTTTAAATTCAACTATACATTTTCTAAAGTCTACCAAATGAAAATTAACAACACCTTCACCAAAACTTGCATTTGAGAAATCAACTTTGCTTTGACCAAAGTTTGACTCTTCAAAATCAACTCCGCCATTTCCAAAGATTGCTTGTTTAAATTCTACAACTGAATTAATGAAAATCATCCTGGTAAAATCGATCATTCCATCTCCAAAATTTACATCATTAAAGTATACTCTACCGCCTATAAATTTTGATTTTGAGAAGGACTTATTGCCATTTCCAAATTCCATTCTACTAAAGTCTATATAATTACATTTAATAATCATTTCGTTGAAGTACACACTACCCTTAGCTTTCTTTAAAAATTTAAAATTCACTTTTCCTTTTCTAAATTTAGTAGAAGTAAAACGAAGATCACCATTTCCAAATGTTGTATAACTAAAATCTACATTCCCATTTCCAAAGTCTGTTTTTATAAAAGTCACATCACCATTTCCAAAGTCGGCTTCCCTGAAGTTTACTTTTCCTTCTCCCATGTTTGCATTATCAAAAGATACATATCTGCCTTCAAATTTGGTCAAACAAAAAGAAACATCACCTTTACCAAAACCTGTTTTATTAAATGATATTATCCCTTTTCCAAAACTGACATTTCTAAATGATACATCACCATCACCAAAGATTAAATCGTTAAAGAATTTATTTCCACTGCCAAAATATGTTTCGTTGAAATTTACATTTCCGTCACCAAAATTTGCTCCACTAAAGGTTATATTCCCATTTTGAAAATTGGTTCTCATAAAATTAACATTACCTTCCCCAAAAGTTACTTTATCAAAAGATATATCCCCAACTTCAAAGGATGTCTCCATAAAAATCACATTACCATTTTGAAAGTTTGCTCTACTAAAAAATACGCTTCCCTTTCCAAAGTTAGATTTCCAAAAAGATACTTTACCTGATCCAAAATTTGTTTCTGTAAAGATTATTGCACCTTGACCAAATTTTGTTTTTGTGAATGTAACATCACCTTCTCCAAAGTTTGTCTCTTTAAAAGTTATATTACCATTTCCAAAACTTGCTTCACTAAAATCTACTGTACCTTTTCCAAAGTTTATTTCGCTGAAATCTATAGTTCCGGTTCCAAAAATAGCTGTAGTAAAGAAAACATCACTGTCTCCAAAACTTGAATTTGCAAAATATACATTGCTATTTCCAAAATTTGACTCTTTAAAGAAAATAGTCCCCTCTCCAAAGTGTACTTTTCTAAAATCTACCACACCATCACTAAAGTTTGTATTCTGGAAATTCACACAGCCTTTAGCGAAGTACGTTTCGCTGAAATTGATTATTTTTTCTTCAAATGATGCATAGCTAAAATCTATGCCAACTCTTTCAGAAGTAAAAAAAGCTCCTTTTGCACTAAAACCTTTTATACTGACATTATCCAATAGGCTAATTCCATATTTTCTACGATAATCCAATAATCTAAAGTCTTCAATGTAGCAATTATCTAAATTAATATTTTCTTGATTGTATATCTTTTTGTAAACTTCTTCGACTTTTACATTTGTGTATTTTTCGATTTTGCTTGCCTTACCATCTTCCTTAAACTTAATTTTCACTACCTTGTTATTCTTTTCTAAAACTTCATAAGTTATATTCTCTTTTAGTCTATATTCTATCCCTATCACCATAGTACTCTCCTTAAATATCTTTATATAAAAGTTTGACAAATATATACAATTTCCTGCAAGAGATTAAAAAAAGAGTAGCGCAATACCACCCTATGTAATCATTAAAGCTGTCATGAGTCCTTTTAATGCAAACGATCCACTTAATTGGCTCATCCTTTTCTTTCTCAAGTGAAGATTAATACTCTCACAACCTAAAGTTGCAGCATAAAAAAATAGATAGTAAAAACTATCTAAATCTTAAATAACATCCATTTGCAAGTTTATCAAGACTAAACTTATAAAAATATAGAAAAATCAATAACTTAATATATTATACATAATTTTACTTTTAAATAATGTGAATTCTGTAGTTTTGAAATGGAAGTTTAAACTTCCTTGAAGGTAAGCGTGAAAAAATCGCCACCTACCCCTAGCACTTTGTAAGTGTTAAAATTATCTTAGTTCTTTCTCAAGTTCATCTAGAAAAAGAGCCCTAAGACTTTTTCATTTATATTTAGCATGATGACATCAAGACTTTCTCTACAGTATTTAATACCTTCTCATTAACCGAGGCTGGTATACATAGGATAGCTTTACCTATTTTAGGTGACAACTTAGATAGTGTATTGCTAACCTCTATTTTATGAAAGGTTGCTCTCCTAATAATATTTCTATCATCATCTAACTATAGTACCTGCATAGCTTTTATGCATCTTAACTAGTTCTTCCTAGTTAGGTTTATCCGATGTTTGCATCTTCTCATCTCTCCTAACATTTTTATTAGGAGTATATCACTTTATTACTCTAGGAGATAGGTGTCGATTATTTTCCTGTTATGAAAAAAGTCATAGAAAAAATAAAACAGTTTAACAATGAATTTTGTGATAAGCAGGTAAAAAACATTGTCAATCTATTTTTATAAGCTGATTTATGGGTTATTAATTTTCTGAAATATTGGTCTATAGCCATTTAAAGTGATTTAATTGGAAATATTTACAATTAAGAAAATTTTATTGATAGATTTCCATTTTCTAAAATTACAAACATTGACGCTAAATCTTAAATTTTTCTTAATTGTAAATATTTTCTACATTTTCAGACAATTTTTGCTTTTCCCCTATAATATACTATATCAAAGGATATACTAAAATAATTTCACCAAAATAATTCTATTTTTTTCTTACATAACTTGATGAATAAAATAGGAGCCACTTAAATTTAGATATCTATTTAGAGATAGGTTATAAAAAATCATTTTATGTAATTGTAATACCTTTAAACTACACAATCTTCAAAAGGTTAGGTGACCAGTTATGTTGATACTAGGTAGAACTCCATATGCTAAAAAATCAGTTGATAATTTTTATGACACTGATAAATTATTTTTTTACTTTAATGATCTTATGAAAGATTTGGTTGTTACCTTATATAATCAATTAACTAATTCAATTTTGGCTTATGATGTATCTGAAATAATATTTAAAAAATT
>JMSU01000078.1_pt1 | contig 57531 bp, 60 predicted proteins | sample 179011 | NCBI WGS metagenome assembly JMSU01 (sample SAMN02769580, study PRJNA246767) | bioreactor metagenome | isolation source: Culture-1 Bioreactor ArsB derived from microbial biomass from the upper 2 cm... | place: Germany: Bremen | collected day 87 after inoculation
CCATCATAATGGGTAGCTAACAAACTAATCGTATGATAACCCTTAAGAAACTTGCATAGAGCACGCACCAGCAGAACGCCTTCTCGGGGATTCGTTCCCCTTGCAAATTCATCAAGAATGACAAAACCTTTACCATCTTTTATACTCTCAACCATCTTATTGATACTCAGTATCTCAGCACCAAAGGTACTAATACCTCGACTTACGGATTGCATATCATCAGAAATATAACACATATAGTTAAGTACTGAGAATCGTATCTCTTGAGCAAACACAAAGAAGCCCATATGGGCAAGAAGCATATTGAGCATAATTGTTTTTAAAGCGACACTTTTGCCACCCATATTGGCGCCAGTTATAATGGTAACACCTTCAATTAAATTTATATTGATGGGTACAAAAGACTTCTGGTTTCGTTCAAGATAAGCCATTACTTCAGGATGCCTTGCCTCCTTGATAACCATGTTTAACGTCTCTTCTACCACCGGCTTTGTTGCCTTATACTTAATGGCTAACTCACCTTTAGCTCTTAATATATCCAACCGTCCCATGGTATCCATATTGTGGATTAACTGGCTCTTATATTGATATAGCTGGGCACTCAATTGTTTTCTTATAGCTGTTGTAAGTATATCTTCCTGTACAACAAGAGCTAATCGTTTCACTTTTAGCGCCTCAATATTATCCAGATTATCTTCAGAGAATATTTCTTTTTCTATGCTTATTTTCTCTTTTCTTATGGTCTCTAACTCGGGATCGTACGTATCATATATATAAAAACTCTGTACGCCCTTATCTTCTGGATCAAGGAGCTTTATTACATGTAACATATCCATAAACCTTACATCCATGGATATGTCTAAATCCTTTACATTACGCCTTACTTCCTGGGCAAGGATCGTAAAATATTTAATTTCAAATAATGCTACTTCATCAAGCACTATATGAGATGTTAACCCTTCGATTAAGCACTTAACATCTTTTAACCTTTCCATAATACCTTCAATATTAATCCATGTTGCTTTTTCATGCTTTAAGCTCTGGACCATGGCTTCAACATAACCAAGTTCTTCTATTAATGATTCTTTTTCTTCTGGTTGATAGAGCTGTAATTTTGATTTCTCATATTTTCCATAAGGCGATATAACACGGAGCTCATCTAAGATAAATGTGAGTCCTACATTTTCACCTATACACCTATCTAATGCTTGTATTATAACCACCCCTTACTTGGTAAATAATCGTCATAGACATTAAAAACGGGTATAGAAATCCGTTTTGTCAACTCATCTAAAAAGACTTTTGGATCAAATGTATAACCATATGGTGATACAGGATTAACTGAAATGCCAATAAGATTAATGGTATGCAATACTTCTATTCTCCCACCACTTTTTTTAAACCGTTCATACACGTCATGGGATAACATTAACTTCGTTCCATCTTCAACCACTACTGTCATTGATTCTTTAGTACTCGTTATCATACGATTTAACATGTCATCGGTTATAACACCTCTTATAAGTAAATACCTTGAACACCCGTTAAGTTGTTGGACAATCATCTCCATAGATGCCAAAGCAGTGACAAGGGTCATGGGCTTAACATGATAGTCTTGATCGATGATAATGACCTTTGTATCCTCATAATGACAGGCAATTTCCATAAGTTTATCATCTTCAGTAGCTTCAATGCTCAACATACGAGCGGCATGAACTGTATCTTCTATTACCTTTATCATATCTTCGTGAACTGATGCCCCTGTACTTAAAATAGCGGCTTCCGTAATAGCTGGCGATGCTGATGTCTTTCTGGAGATTGCACCATCACATAATACCATGGTACACCCCAATGCTAGAAGTCTTTCACAGACTTGATGAAGATGCTGATTAATGGATGGTCCTGCTAACTCAATATACCCATCACTTAACGCTTTTATAATAATAATTTCTCCCATGGGGGTCATCATACCTGTCGTTGCCATAATTTCTAAGGTTATATCACTTATACTTAGACACCTACGAGCTGTAGCAATGATGGTTCCACGATATACCCAAATACGCGGCTTCTCAGTCCCCGTAACATGGTCAGTATCCTCCCCATCTCGACCAATGGAGGTAAGGCCAAGGGTACATGTACCCCTAGCCTTATTTAACAAGAAATTAAGCAATGTAGTTTTACCCACATTCTTAGCCATACCAATAATTGCAATACTTCTATAATCCTTTAGCTTGCAAAGCAATCTTTTCATCCTGTCCATATCCTCTTAATTTTCTTTCTAAACCTTCCGGCTCCATCATGGACTTTTCATTACTGGATAACAAACCAGCAACGCCTACAAGATGACGTGTTTCTTCACCACGACAGACCTCACAATCGCATCCAGGTTCATAGTGTTCAGGCTCTTTATAAGTGGTAATTACACCTTCAAAATTCCTAAGCACAACTTTTTGATGTCCGTGAGATATAACATAATTAGGCATAACAGGTGTTTTTCCACCTCCACCTGGAGCATCAATTACATAGGTTGGCACACAGAAACCAGATGTATGCCCCCTAAGGCCTTCCATGATCTCAATTCCCTTAGCAACAGATGTTCTGAAATGTTCAATACCTGCAGTTAAATCACATTGATACAGGTAATAAGGCTTTACTCTAATTTTCACTAATTCATTCACAAGTTTTCTCATCACATGAACGCAATCATTTACACCTTTTAATAATACCGATTGATTACCAAGTGGAACCCCTGCATCCGCCAACTTTTCACAAGCTCTTTTAGATTCTTCTGTGATTTCATTTGGATGGTTAAAATGGGTATTCACATAAATTGGATGGTATTTTTTCAACATGTTTACAAGGCTATCTGTAATTCTTTGTGGCATAACCACAGGTGTTCTTGAGCCAATACGTACCACATCGACATGAGGAATGGCTCTTAATTTTTTAATAATATATTCAAGTTTGTCATTAGACATAAGTAGTGCATCGCCGCCTGACAGTAGAACATCACGGATAACAGGCGTACTGGCAATATATTCAATTGCTCGGTCTACACGGCTTGTTGGAAGCGCTTCGTCTTGATGACCTGCAAATCTTCTACGAGTACAATGCCGACAATACATAGCACATTGGTCTGTAATGAGTAATAATACCCTGTCTGGATAACGATGAACTAAGCCTGGGACAGGTGAATGAGCATCCTCAGACAAAGGATCAATAAAATCCATCTTGGTTGAATGCAATTCTAAGCTCATGGGTACAGCTTGCTTACGTACCGGATCACTATCATTATCTTTATCAATAAGCGATAAATAATATGGTGTAATTGCCATTCTTAAGGATTGGAGACACTGCTTAATACCTTCTTCTTCTGAGGGGTTAAGGGGTAAGTATTGTTTAAGATCATCTAACCCTTTCACCCGATTGCGCATCTGCCATTTCCAATCATTCCAATCCTCATCGCTTACATGACTATAATATTCATGCTTCTTACTTTTATTCATTCTACACCCCGCCATTATCTAATTTTATGAAGAAATTAAGAACCCAACTTATCCAATATAACCATTATTTCATTTAACTTTATAGGTATAATTTTTCAAAGATATCGCGAATCACTTTTGATTCACGTAAATCATCTAAAGTAATGTCAGCATGATTTAATGAATAACCATTACCAATAATCATATGCACGTCTTTACCAACGCCCTCTGCTCCAAGAGCAGCTTTTGTGAAACTAGTCGCCATAGAGAAGAAATAAACAATCCCTTCTTCACGTACTGGTAAAATCGTAGACATCTCTGTATTTGGTACATTCACACAGTTAATCGCTACATCAATCTCTTTACCATCTGTAACCTTCATCACTTCTTCTAATGTCTGAATTGGATTTGTTGCATCAGCAATAATAACCTCATGACATAATCCCGTTTCCTCTAAGAATTTTTTCTTGCTTGCACTTCTCACAAGACCAATAACCTTACCATTCTCTCCAACTTGTTTCTTGGCTTCATAGCTACATAATAAGCCTGACTTACCATTAGCTCCAAGAATAAGAACTGTCTGTCCCTTCTGAACAAGTTTTCTTGTCTGAGCTGGCGCACCTGCTACATCAAGAGCTGCTAATGCTAAAGTTTCTTCCATATCATCAGGTAACTTAGCATAAATACCACTTTCAAATAAGACAGCTGTACCTATAATCTCAACACGGTCAATACCCATCTTAATGTCTACAATCTCTTCAATCTGTAATGGTGTTAATGTCAAAGATACCAAAGACGCAATTTTATCCCCAACCTTAAGGTTACGATGAGCCAAATCCTTGCCCATAGCCTTGATTGTACCGATTAGCATACCACCTGAACCTGTTACAGGATTCTGCATCTTACCACGCTCATTGACAATCTCCTTGATCATGGCTTTAATCTTTTCCTGATCTCCCCCACAAGCCTCTTTAATTTGTGTAAAGCTCGCTGAATCGATATTTAACGCCTGAACCTGAATCAACATCTCATTATCAAAAATCTCCATGTCATTAGAAATCTTACGTGCTGCTTGTGGTAGTACCCCCTTAGGTTCAATTACTCTATGTGTTCCGTATTTACAACCTCTCATAATTCAATCATCCTTTCAACTTAAATATTTGTATGAACATCCATCATTTTTAAATTTTCAGCTACTATAAGTTTACACCCAGTAACCTCTTTAACTTCCTCTACAGTCACATCTGGATGAATCTCTTTTAGCACTAATCCATCCTCTGTTACTTTCATAACACCAAGTTCTGTCACAATCAAGTCCACGGCTCCCTTAGCTGTCAAAGGTAATGTACACTCTTCTAGAATCTTAGGTTTTCCCTTTGCTGTATGTAACATAGCAATAATTACTTTCTTAGCCCCAGTAACTAAATCCATTGCGCCACCCATACCTGGCACAAGCTTACCTGGAATAATCCAACTAGCAAGATTACCTTTGGCATCCACTTGCAAAGCACCAAGAACGGTAAGATCTACATGACCTCCCCGAATCAAGCCAAAAGACATGGCTGAATCAAAATACGCCCCATTAGGAAGAATCGTTACAGGGTCACCACCAGCATTAATGATGCGCTCATCCTCTTTTCCCTCGGCTGCTACTTTTCCCATACCTACCATACCGTTTTCAGACTGAAAAATAACTTCAATCCCTTCTGGAATATAGTTTGCAACTTTCGTTGGAAGACCAATGCCCAAATTCACTAACTGCCCATGTTGTAACTCTCTTGCGACCCGACGAGCAATGATTTGTTTCCCTAACTTCTTATCAATCATCATTACCCCCCTTTAAAATATAATCTACCAATACACCTGGTGTCATGATGCATTCTGGGTCAATATCACTTGGTTCAACCAATTGCTCTGCTTCCACAATGACATGTTCTGCTGCCATAGCCATAATGGGATTGAAATTTCTTGTTGTGCCCTTATAATAAGTATTACCAAATGTATCCACAATACTTCCACTTAATATGGCAATATCCGCTTTTAATGGCATCTCAAGCAAATAATCTTTGCCTTTAATGGTAATGATCTCTTTCCCTTCAGCTACCATGGTACCAACACCTGTAGGTGTTAACACACCACCTAGACCATAACCACCTGCTCGGATTCTTTCAACCAAAGTTCCTTGTGGTACTAATTCAACTTCCATTTCACCACTATTCATTAATTCGCCAGTCATAGGATTAGTCCCTATATGCGATGCAATTACTTTTTTCACTTGTCGATTAGCGATTAGTCTTCCTGTACCTTTATCCACGAAACTGGTATCTGAACTGATAATTGTCAGATCTTTTATACCTTGTTCAATAATGAAATCAATCATCTTCTCTGAAGTCCCACAAGCTAAAAAGCCCCCAATCATGATAACCAATCCATCTCTCATGAATGGTATGAGATCATGTTTACTGACTACTTTATTCACTCACTCACCTTCCTTACTTTTATCTTTTACTAAACCAACTCTCAAAAACCTAATAATTTATAGCATACCATTAATTGTTGCTTTCAAAGTATTTAGGATAGACCGAGTATATGTCGCGCTTCTTCAGGTGTTGCTATTTCTCTTCCTAACTCCCCAGCTATACGAACAACCTTCTCAACCAATTCTCCATTAGACTTAGCCAATACTCCTTTTTTCAAATATAAATTATCCTCATAGCCTACTCGAGCATGACCACCCATAAGTATACTAAATGTTGCCATACTTATTTGGTGTCTACCAATACCTGTTACGGTATATGTAGCATCCCCTGGTATACTTCCTGTCAAGAATACAAGATCTCTTGGAGTAGCTGCAATGCCTCCATTGACACCCAGAACAAAATTAAAATGTAACGGTACTTTGATGTAACCTTTTCTATGTAAACGAAGTGCCATATCCACCATGCCTTTATCAAACACTTCTAGTTCTGGTTTAATGCCCAACTTATACATGGTATTAGCAAATTCAATAATGGTGTTTTCAGTATTAACAAAAATATCATCACCACCAAAATTACATGTACCACAATCCAAAGAAGCCATTTCTGGTTTTAATAAGGTTGGTTGAAGTCTTTCTTCATTAGTCATGCCAACAGCCCCACCTGTTGAAGGTTGAATGATTACATCAGGACAGACTTCTTTAATAGCTTTTATGCATGCTTCAAAACGTTCTTTGTCTTGGATTGGTGTGCCATCATCTTCTCTTACATGCAAATGAATAATACTAGCTCCTGCATCGTATGCACTCTTAGCTTCTCTTACAATTTCATCTACCGTATAAGGAACACTTGGATTTTGCTCCTTGGTCACTTCAGCTCCACATATAGCAGCTGTGATGATTAACTTTTCCATAAAACACCCCTACTTTCTTTGTTTATCTTTTGGAACAACACAGGTTCCACTGGCTTTACATACAACCACTGGTTCTTCTAGCACATCTGCTGCTGAATCATTAATATCTGCTCTAAGTGCGATAACTTTTTTTGCTACAAAAGTCATTTTTCTTGAGGAATTACCACACTCTGTTATCTCTCCCTCACATTCAATATAATCCCCAGCATATACTGGTGCTAGAAATTCAACGTTGTCATAAGCTCGAAACAATCCTTCATCTCCATCATGGCGAATAAGCAATTCTGTTGCAACATCCCCAAAAAGTTGTAACATCTTAGCACCATCAACTAAGTTACCTCCATAGTGTGCATCATGCATACTCATACGCAACCGTATTGAAACCTTCATATCCTTCACCCTTTCATGTTTCTTATACTTTCAGCCTTCCTATTATGCCTATATAAAAGTAAGTGGCTGGCTATATTGCCTTAAATTAAAAAAGCACTGAAATAAAATTTCAGTGCATAAATAAAAGCCATTTATGTATGAAATCTTATTTCATAACATAAATAGCTCTCCATTATCCTATAGGCTATACATCATAGGTTGATGGCAGTGATAAGGCATTATTCTTATCACCAAGCGTATACTTACGAACCCGCATACCCTTTCGGCAAAGTGACCCTTCGTCTTTAATATCAGAGGTCCATCTCCTTAACAATTAAAAACTACCCTTCCTTTGCGCCTCTATTCATGGTTATATTAATTTATTGATTATGGTGTATAATAAATTATATTAGTTAATATAACTGTTATGACTTTATATTAGCATTTTCTATTTTTATATTCAATTATTTGTTAATTACTTCTATTATTACTAACAATTTTGAGATTTTTTTTATTTTTCTTTAGAAAAAAACTTTATAACTTTAAATTATGTGATTATCACCATTCTTCTATGTATTTCCCACCACACACACCTACTTTACTATATAAATCCAAAGCAGTCCTTTTCTTTATTTTTATTAGAAACAGTATTGTGAAATTTTAAGTTTTGTTTTTAAATATTATCTATTGACAATTATTATTATTTAATATACAATGTTGTTAACCAAAGAAACAAACTATATACAAAGTACATCCCTACTAACTTAATTATACATAAACATAAAATAAATATTATCATAAGATATTCAAAAATATAATAAGAGGTGATTACATGTCAATATACGATTTTAATGTGGAAAATATTCAGGGTGAACAAGTGTCTCTTGAAACTTATAAGGGTAAAGTCATTCTTATTGTCAATGTAGCCAGTAAGTGTGGTTTCACAAAACAATATGATGGTTTGGAAGCACTCTATGAGACATATAAAGACCAGGGATTTGCTATTCTTGGCTTTCCCTGTAACCAATTCAAACAACAAGAACCAGGAAGCAATGAAGCTATTCAAGAATTCTGTCGTCTAACTTATGGGGTTACTTTCCCTATGTTTGCAAAAATTGACGTAAATGGTGAAGAAGCTCATCCTCTCTATCAGTATTTGGTAAAAGAGACAGATGGCAAGAAAATACCTTGGAATTTCACCAAATTTTTAATTGGACCTGACGGAAAGATTGTTAATCGCTATCATCCTATGAAACGTCCTAAAAATCTTAAAAAAGAGATAGAAAAACTCCTAGAGTAATAGTTTTCATAAAAGATTCAAATCTTGTATTTATTTATTAGTAGAGCCTCCCCTTTTAGTACACATACAAGAAGGAGCTGTCTAACCTCACAATGACATGGTGTGAAACCAGAATCATGTGGTGGTAAAGACAGCTCTTTCTTGATGTAACACTTTGTATGTTCTTGATTATATTAAAATTAATTCATATCATTAGGATATGTAACACCAATTGCTCTACGCAATCTATCTAATACACCCATAATATCTACGGTTTCTTCAAGTGTCATGCGACTAGATGCTAACTTGCCCTGTATAAAGCAACTGTTTGCTTCTTGTATCTGAAATTCAAATCCTGTGTAGCCATCTGTTTCATAAGGCTCGTGAATAATTTCTTCTTTTTTATTATCCCTTAGTAAGTATGCTGACTTTGGACTGGTCACACTAGGAATGATTAACGTACCCTTAGTACCTATGATTTCAATTTTATGTGCCATTGCCGTTGATATGGATAATAATATTTCAGCCATACTTCCATCTTCATATTGCATAATGGATAAGCAATCGGAATCCACATCTGTAGGTGCGAAATTACCAATAGCTTTTATGGTTTTGGGTTGCTGTTTCTTAATCATGGATATAAAAGACATGGCATATATACCAATATCCAATATTGCGCCACCACCTAATTCTCTCTTGTACAGTCTCCACTCAGGATCGTATACACCATTAAACCCTATATTCACCTTAATAAAACGAATATCTCCTAACTTGCCTTCGTCAATATATTGTTCGATGGCTCTTGTTGCAGGTAGGAATCTAGTCCACATAGCTTCCATTAAGAAAGTACCCTTATCTCTAGCTTTATCTACCATTAGTTCTGCTTCTTTCTTATTAATACAGAAAGCTTTCTCACATAGAACGCCTTTTCCACTTTCAATACACATCAGTACATGTTCTTTATGTAAGCCATGAGGTGATGCTACATACACCATATCTACGTCATCATCCTTAAGCATCTCTTCATATGTTCCATAAGCATACTTAATCCCATAAGTTGTAGCAAAATCTACCGCTTTATCCATTGTTCTTGATGCCACTGCATAGAGTTCTCCATCACCAATACCATCATGAAAAGACTTGGCAAATTTATGGGATACATGACCAGCACCCATGATTGCCCATTTTACTTTCCTCATTATATAGCCCCCTAAATTCATATTATATTTACTCTAGATAAGTAAAACGCCTTATCTACAATAAACACCCTAGATTTCTCTAGAGTGTTCGATTTTTACTATTGCTTATTCAAACAACATTGCTTGTATTTCTTACCACTACCACATGGACATGGCTCATTACGTCCGATTTTCTTATCTTTTACAATAATCTTTGATTGATTATAAGCTTTTTTTATTTCTTTTCTTTTTTGCTCAGTTAAGATTGCGTCCCATTGCGGAAGTGTAAATAACCACTCTGCTTTTGCATCATGCATATTGTAATATAACTTTTCCATATCTATAGCTAAGTTAAGTGGACTCTGTTCTGTAAGACTATCTAAATCAAAAGCTTCTACTAAACTTGTGTTAATACCATCTAAGAAACCCGCAAATGTTACTAAATCCATATCAAATTTCTCAGCAAGCTCAGCATAAGTTCCACTAATTTTCTCATCTTTATTCTCTAAGATATACTCATAATTCTTTTGTTCTTTCGCTAAGTAGTCACGCCAAAAAGCATCATACTCCTCTTGGGTACGTTCTACATAAGCTATATCTTTCCATTGTTCATATAAAGTCACGAATATTCATCCTTTCGATTTTAATGTTCATGCCCCCATTATAACACTAAGTTCTACAGAATGAAACATTTTTTTGTTGCCTACACAAACTTATCAAGCCCAATCTGACTAAGCTCCTCGCCACAGACAAACGTCAAATGATAGAGCACATCTTGATTAGCATTAATGTAGACGATACGATTAGATACAAGCATCTTACTCTTCTGATCTAACCCTAACCGTTTCATGCCTTCTCCAGAAGCCTTAACCAATTCCATTTCCATGTTCATCTTCGTTACTGTCAATTGACAATCATGGAATAAATAATGAGAAATAGCATGGGTAAAATCAAAATCCTTATAAAGCACTTCTGCTTTATACGCAAAATGGAAAGTCTCTAGACCTATTGGTTGGTTTTTCATCATACGCATCCGTTTAACAAACAAGCATGTTGTGCCCGCTTCTATACCTGTTTTCTTAGATGTATCCTCATCCATTATACGTTCTTCAACTTCTAACACTTTTGTGTGTATATCAAGACCTCTCATCTTGATAAAATAAGTCAAACTGACAAATGGTTCAATGGATATACCTACCTCTTTTTGGGCAACAAAAGTACCTATACCCTTTTTTATATATAAATAACCTTCATCAATAATTAACCTAATGGCTTCTCTTACTGTTCCTCTTCCAGCTCCATACTCCTCCATAAATTTTACCTCTGAAGGTATCTTTTCATTTTCTTTCCACATGCCTTCACGAATCTTCTTGATGATATCATCTTTTATCTGAATGTATACAGGAATCGATGGGTTATATTGCATGATACTACCTCCTATAAATGTTGGTAAATGATAGCTCATGAGACCAACTTATATATCAATTTTATCGGACCAAACATTGATGTACTGTATGTGGACAACCGATATTTTACAAGAGTATTTTACCATATTTTATAGGTATATGTCTAATCTGCCTTCATACTTCTAGATGCAACAATATTAATGCCTGTATGACATATATCTTTCACTAGAATATCACCTCGAATAATGGGGGCTTGCACAGATATTTTATAGAGTGCTTGCACACACTGAGTTAATTGATCTTTGGGTATTTCCCCATCACTCATAACAGGTAATCTTTTGTGTAAACTTCCCTTTATTTTTACCGTTGTTGTTAGAATCCTCATGGGTCTTATATATTCTTTTTCACCAAATTCTTGACCTCTTTTACACTGATTACCTTCTACTATAATCTGATGATTTTCTTCATAAACCGTGAGGGTGCATCCAACAGGACAAACAATGCATGTTATTACTTTCTTCATCCTTCTTCCCCTCCTTCAATATCAATCGTTATATCGCCACTTGTCAACAAATTATCTTTTTTAATGTTGGCAACAACCATTTCAGGTGGTGATATGACGACTTGTTTCTTATGTAAGCAAACCCGTTCATCCATGACACCATGAATGTACACCTGTTTCTTCTCTTCTTTTACACGCATATAAACGGTTAGCTGGTTTTCTAGGTTATCGCTTCTGTAGCGTTGTGGTACAACAAAATTAAGCAACCCCTTAGGGATAATGGATTGATAATCCGTATCTAGATTAAGTTGCCCTTGTAGATATTTAGCTGCACCTCTACCGGCAATTTCACCTGTTATGGATACATCATCTACTAGATCGAATACGGTTACCACATTACCTGCCGCAAATACACCTTCTACAGATGTCATAAAACTTTCATCCACAACAGGACCTTTTGTTTTAGGATCTATATCAATATCGATATTCGAAGACAATTCATTTTCTGGTATGAGACCTACAGCCAATACCAATAAATCACATTTAATGTAACGCTCTGTTCCTTTTATCGGTCGTTTTTTATCATCTACCTTAGCTACTGTTACACCTTCTAATTTCTTGTAACCATGAATTCGCACTACCGTTGTGGATAGATGCATAGGAATATCATAATCATTAAGACATTGGCTGATATTACGCTTAAGCCCACCTGGACTTTTCATAATCTCATAAACACCTTCCACGCTTATGCCTTCTAACGTCATGCGCCTTGCCATAATAAGACCGATATCCCCCGAGCCCAGTATAACCGCTTTTTTCCCCGGTAGATACCCTTCAATATTAATATAGCGTTGTACCGTCCCTGCTGTTAGTACACCACTTGGTCTAGTGCCCCAGATAAACACCTGTGATCTTGTTCTTTCACGACAACCCATTGCAAGAATAATAGCGCCACATTGTATCTTCAACATGCCCTCTTCTGCATTCATGGCAAATACGGTTTTATCCATTAATATATCAATTACAATCGTCTTTAATTTTACATCAATACTACTACCTACTACCTGTTCTATGAAGCGTTCTGCATACTCGCAACCTGATAGACGCTTACCAAAGCGGTGAAGTCCGAATCCATCGTGTATGCATTGTTGCAGTATGCCTCCTAATTCCACATCTCGTTCGATGATCATGACTTTGCCTATACCTTGTCTTTTCACTTCTAATGCAGCAGCAAGACCTGCCGGACCGCCTCCAATAATTAGCACATCTATATCTATATTTTTCACCTTAATCCCTCCAAACATATTAACCCAATAGCTTTATTCACCTGTATCTTTTCTATTCTCATCTTGAAGAACATAAGAGCCTATACCTTTTAATGTAATATCTGTAGGTTCTTTATGTAATTCTCTAGCTAATATTTGAAGTACTTTTGGCCCACAAAATCCACCCTGACATCTACCCATACCTGATCTTGTTCTTCTCTTAACTGCATCTATGGTTCTTGCGGGGATTAATCCATGAATAGCATCTACAATTTCACCTTCGGTAATGAGTTCACATCGGCATATAACATGACCATATAAAGGGTTCTTCTTAATCAGATCATCTTGCTCGCTATGACTCATATGGCGAAATCTAACCTTCGATTTGCGGGTAGGATTATAGCCCATATCTTGCTGTAAATGCCCATGATCCTTTTTAATAATATCTTCTACCATTTCTGCAATAGCTGGTGCAGACGCTAACCCTGGGGATTGAATGCCTGCTACATTCACAAAGCCTGCTACCTTCTTTGACATACCAATAATAAAATCTTCTTTGTAATCCGCAGCTCTTATACCTGCAAAAAAGGTAATGATTTCTGATGGTTTAACGTCCCCTGTTACTGTACCACCAAGTGATAGAATATACTCCATATCTGTAACGTCAACACTTTTATTTTCTTTATCAGGAACCTCTGTAGCAGTTGGTCCCCATAATAAGTTACCCTCAGGTGTGATACAAGCGCCGCCCCCTTTAGAATTTTGCTTTCTGCCTCGACTCCTAGAAAAAGAAACCAGTGGCTTATTAAAATATCCTTTTCTATTTTTATCAAATATGGCTATGGCTCCACGCCTAGGATGAATGGTAAAGAATCGATCCCCTGCCATTTGAGCAATATCATCCGCATAGACGCCTGCGCAATTAATCACATATCTACTTCTAATAACCTCTTTATTTGTTACGATACCTTTTACATGCCCATCTTCTGTAAGTACATCTATGACTTGTGAATCCAGCATATAGGATACCCCATTCATAGCAGCATTTTCAGCTAATGCTAAGCATACTTCATAAGGTTCAACTATGGCCATGGTACTCATGAACAAGGCTCCATAGGGTTTACCTTCTACATGAGGTTCTTGTTCCAAAACCTCTTGGCTGTTTAACCACTTAAGACCAGGTACTTTCATAACTTGTCTAAGCGGTTTAAAGAGATACCCTAACCTGGTTATCTTCAAAAATTGAAGTATCTTCATAAGGCGCCACTCTGATTTCCTGTACACAATGCCAAGAGAACCTGTTCTGTTGAATTCAAACTGTAATTCCTCTGCCCATTTTGTATACATGGCATTTCCTTTTAAATTTAATTTGGCTTTTAGTGTACCAGGCTTTGCAATAATACCTGGGTGAATATTACCATTATTGGATTTAGTAGACTCTTCAGCAATATCACTATTTTTTTCTACCACAATGATATCCAATGTATACTTGGATAAAGCTCTTGCAATAGCACATCCTGAAATACCTGCACCGATTATGACCACGTCACATTTTCTCTCTCGCCCTGATACTAGAATTTTTTCAATCTCTTTGGAATGATCTATTTTAGGAATCGTCATCCCCTTGACGCCAATATCATTTACAACATTTTTAACGCCTCTTACTTTTGCCACAATATGCCCGATATCGACTACATGTTGCCATAGATCCACTTCACCACGAAGGGTTACTATCCCCTCCTTAGAAAGTTCAATATGAATATCATAATGTGCAAGCTCTTCATGTGATTGTATCACTCTCACAATCTTATTTTTCATATCCTCTCCCCATTCATCATGTTTCATTATTATGGCCATTATGATAACCTCACTATGATGATACACATATTAATAATTTCTAGGAATTAATCCAAGGACACCACATAACGACCAGACGTCCATACGTCTATACTATATTTTATGAAACTATTTGTCAAGAGGTTACAACGATTAAAAAGGCGAACCCCGCTATTAGGGTTCGCCAATCTCATATATAGAAAACATGAAGAAGAAAGTTTCAAATACTTATCTCATCATTATATTTCATGATTCTGCACTCTATACCTATTTTCTCTACCTCTTTCTTGAAATTCTCAACATCGACAGATGTCATAATCCTTTTCCACAAAAAACCGCCATTATAATGACAGGGGATAACGATCTTCGGCTTAATACGTTTGACAGCTTCTAGAGCATCTTTCTCATCCATGGTGTTCTTAAACACATTCCCACCAATAGGAATCATCAATACATCTGGTTTTAAATTCTCCCATCCCTCTTGAAGGACTGTATCGCCAAGATTAACAATTGTTTTGTCTCCTATGGTAATCTTGAACCCTACTGAGCCCCTGGCAAAATCGATATTGTCTTTTTCAAGCCGTATCAATCCAAAAAGAAATTTAACAGTTCCATGGTTACGTACATTTATCACCCTTTTTTTCTCTGATAGTTTTATCGATGCAAAATAAATCTCTTGCCCACCATGACTACCTTCAAGTAGAATATTCTTCATTTCCATTAATCCACAACCTAATTTGACTATCAAAGGACCATGTCTCGCTTTCAGTCCATCAACCTTCAAATTCTCCAACTCCATAACCCCATCCACACCGATCTTATAGACATCCTTGATTCCATTAGATAAAAAATCTCCTTCCAGTTCTGCTCCGCAAATGACTTTCGCCCCCGTCTGCTTAGCAATAGGAATGGCATAGACAAAGTGGTCAGGATCCCCATGCGTGACGAAAACATGGGTAACACCCTCCCATTCTGTTTTCGGTATCAAACTATTAAATCTAGTCCAGTATAGATCTTGACCCGGATCAATGGCAACCTTTACCTTGTCATTTTGTATAACAAATGCGTTAAATCCATAATGTGTTATTTTCAGATTTTTCATATTCGTTACCTCCTTAGCCTTAGAAAATGCCTATACGTTTTAAAGTTGCTAACTGATACAGCTTTCCACTTACATCACAATTCAAAATTGAACCAACAATGTTTTCACCTAATGTAATTTTTCCCATGAGTAATACCCGATTAGCTTCACTGTGATCTGAGAATAAATATTCTCCTATTTCCCGATTCAATCGCCATGTCATTGTTAGAATATGATATGCTGCTGCATTGGTGTTTTCAACATAAAAATCTCCAGAATTAGCTCCTTCTAGAATGATTTTTTCAAAAATCGGTAAACTGGCGACCAGCATGCGTTCTGTGAACGCCATTAAAAAGAGTTTATTATCTTTCCGATACAACACTTTTGATAGAGCTCCCAAGCCTTTTCCATAATCCGCTTTTATACTTCCCACGGATTGATATAGCTTAATCAGTTTGTCTACTGCATGTAAACCCTTTTCCTGCTCTATGCATTGCATATTCTCAATAATAGGTTTACTGGCACAATCAAAAACCTCTACAAGTAACTCCTCCTTGGACTTAAAATAATGAAAAAAGACCCCTTTTGCCATATTCGTTTTACGTAATAAATAATTAATACTTAGCTTTTCAGCACCTTCTTCTAAGAGGATACCAAGAGCTGATTGTGTGATGTCATGTTTTTTCTTATTGAAATCCTCATCATTTCTTATTCTTGCCATCTTGTCTCCTTCCAATGTTTAATGCACTTTACTGGACCGATGGTCTAATTATATTTTTATTATAGACCTCCAGTCTATTTTTGTCAATATATTAATCTTTTCTCATACGCAAAGAAACTGATAAGATATAAAAATCTTATCAGTTTCTGTATTAGATGTTATATTTCTTTCTTAACTGTTTCGCCTTTTTCTTAGTTTTACCGCTTATACTGTCAGACGCTTTAATGATGAATTGGTTTAAACTTTCTTTTTTGTCAACCCCATCATAAATTATTTCAAAAACACTTAACACATCATATTTAAGTAATTCTTTTTGCTTCTCTGGGTATGAACATTTTTTATCTATACCTAATAGTGTTTCTATTATGTGTTGTTTTAACTCTTTTCTATTGTTCACGATCTTCGTTAAGTTTTTTACACAGCATTGACCTGTCATGAATTTTTCATCATCTATATGTGCTAGATAATCATGTATAAGCGTATCTATTAGACAATCTCTATCGCACATTACTAAATTTGCAATAATCGTTAAACCGATACTTCTATGATATGAATTCTCGTTATTGATCAATGTTGCAAAATCATGCCAATAGGAATAGAAAAACTCAGGTTCTAATTCACTTGCTAAGGATACGATATAATAGCAATGATAATAAACCATGATCTCTTTGTTGTTAAGCAACTGCTCTACGATAAAATTTCTTAATTTTTCATCTTGAATGGTTTGTTTAGCATAATACTTAACATCTACATTTTTATCTTTAATTTTATCTAACAGCTGATTTTTATCCATTTTCAATTCCTCTTAATCCAATAATTTGATGACATCTTCTGTAATCTGTAAACTTTTCACTTTCTCTAATAGGGTAGGTTGTGTAAACTCAGACGTGATTAAATATTTTGCTATATCATCTAACAATATTACTTCATCATCTTTTATATCACTTTTTTCCCTTCCCATTATACCCCAACAATCCCAAGGCAAAGGTTCTATTTTATTCAAACATAATAAATCCCTTATCATGTTATCCCGAATGAACCATAATCCTTTTAAGTGCGGTTCATAAGTACCATAACTATTAGGATCATGTCCATTTTCTCGGCAATTAATCCAAGCTTCTTCGCCTGTTATAAAGAACTCTTTTTTTACGTCATATGGATTTAAATCAATCTGAAACAATCCAGCACTTAATTGTGGAGGTAATAGATCCTTTCTATAATGGATTTGACTCATCCATGGGTCAACCCTAATCCATTGTTTTTGGGATTGATCCCAATATTCACAAATCCAATGATCATAGTATTTTTGTGGCTCAAAAAAAGTAGCAAATCCTGACCGTATTCTTGCAGGTAATTTATGATGTCTTAAAACAGAACATACCATTAATGACAAATCTCTACAATTACCTAATAAAGCTTTTTCATAACTTCTTTCTGTTAAAATACTTGAACCATCTCTTTCTATTACCTTTTCTAGCTTGTTTTTAACTCCTCTAATCTGAATATCCTCTAGATGTTCTGGTGGTACTTTTACTAATCCCATATTGGGTAAGAAATCAATTAATATCAATTGATGGATATATGAACATAATTTCACCATATCTTTGGGAAGTCCTGCTACCAAGTTCATGTATTCACCTGGTGATGATATGGACCCTTGTTCACTATAATACACTAAGTTATCCTCTGATTTCATAATTACCTCCTCATGAATAAATATATTTTAGTAATTATTATATCAGTTTAAATATGACAACAGTTGGTCATATTCAAATATTGTGCCAAGATTTTGTTGCTTGCAAAGACAAAATCACAAATGAGAAAATTATTTTCACTTGTTGCATTAACGCTTATAATGGAAGACTTTTATCTCAGTGAATTCTTGCTTTCAGAATTCTTGACTCGATTAACTTTCTTACCCCATTTCGATTTCAAAAGCTTGGTTATGTGGAAGTTGTTTATTATAGATGATTGCTCCATTCTGAACAATAACCATGCATCGACCGCCTTCTACTCGATGTATTTCTATATCAAAATCGCTCTGGCATAACCGTACATGTCGAAGTGCCATTGTATGCCACTGTTTTGGAAGATGTGGGTTACACCTAAACTGCTTAAAGCCTGTAGGTCTTATGTCAAATAATCCCTCGGTAATAATCCTTGTGTACAACCCACTTTCTGCGGATAGATGTTTTTGATTACCTTCGGGATAAGCTTCGACTGGGTAGGGTACATGTTCTCCTAATAATCGCTTCTTCGTATAATCCATGAAATGCCTAAGTGCTTCATCTGTCTCATTAGCCATAAATACACCCCTTAAAGCATAGAGGGTACTTCTATCCCAAAAAGTATCACACCCAGCTTTTGTTCTCAAACCATGTGATGTCCATAATTCATCAGAAAATAAGGCTTTAATGGTACCCTTAGCTCGGGTTAAGATACACATGGCTAATGGTATACAAATCCATGCTCTTAGTACACGATTACCTTTATAATATTGATAAGTATCATATCCCCCAATTTGACCTCCAAAATAGGCTTCGATTGCTTTATCTAATTGTTCAGCTTGTTGTTTATAAGTTTCATAATCAGCTTCTTCGTAACCTAGTTCTTTTGCTAACATGCTAACACTAAGTAGTGCATCATATAGTAGACAAGATGTAAACAAATTGGCTTTACCTGATCGGAAACGATTTTCTAATTCATCAGAATCACTGGTCACAACACCTTCTTCATTTATCTTCCTTATTGAATATTCTATAGCCCATGTTATACCTTCCCATAGTGATTTTGCAGTTTCTTCATCACCGTATGCAAGGCAAAATCTAGCTGCACCATAGGCAAACATCGCTGCATCCCCACGATCTCCTGCACAGCTATAACCCTTATCCCCTTCAGCAATGATACTGGCAGGTAGTGGTTTTTTGTAATCTTTATCCATGTATTTACAAAATAGTTTATAGCCATTTATGCTTTGCTTGTTTCCAATGTCATATCCTAAAAAAGGAAAAAAGGGATTCACATACTCACATTGGTCATTGGTCCACATGGCACTATAATAACCGCCACCACCAGGACAATGCATCCAACCATTTTTGGTTTTAAAGATGCTTTCACTTGCTCGTAACTTAGCGTGATTAAATGCTACATTCAACACTTCTTCAGGTGTCTCTAATTGAAGATTATGAAATATGGTGTCAACAAACCTTGCCCTTGTCTTCATCTCATGTAATACATTCACAGAAACTGACTCGTTTTCTTTTGTTGCCATGTAGATCTGATAGTAGACCTTCTCTTCACCTTTCTCAAGCCTAGTCCTTAAGGTACCATTCTTTATACCATTTCCCCTAGCGTCTACAAGATATGATTTAATTGTATAAGCTCCATATACCCCCATAATAGCTAATGTTTTTACACCATGTTTCTTAAGTTTCAATGTAAGATCCAATGTTTTATCATCGACATTGCTTATGGTAATCTTCTCAATAATTGCACCGGTTTGAACTGCAGGTTGAATTTGTCTTGCTATATTAACCCCTTTTTTTGTTCGACTTACTATATGTAAATGTCCTCTTATACTGATTTCATTAGGGTATTCCTCAGATAATAAATCATTATTTACGTAGATCTTCACCTGTTGATGATGGTCGAAATTATGCTTTAGATGACTTCGAGTCCAATTGGGCTTACGCCTAAGCATAGGCCATGCTATATGCCGATTCAATTGAATCTTACCATGTGGATCCACACCATAACTGATGATGGTGGCTACATGGTAACCACTCATTTCAATATGATCAACATGGGGTAAGTTCTCATCCTCCTCAACATGCCAAACAATAGCCTCATCAGTACCTATGACATGCCTCGGTTTCTTAGAAAGATCGTGATTTCCCTCAATATAACACCAAAAAGGAAAGTAGGGAGGTCTACCTAAGAAAACAATCTTCCATTTTATATACCTTTTTATTAACTTCCAATAATTCTTCATCAGTTATCATTCCCGACATTCTATTATTACTCTTTAAATCGATTATCTCTTTAATTCTTAATAGATGCTTCAAAATTAATTAATTTTTCCTTTATTGCCAGACCATGGGCAAAACCTGTGAGCTTTCCGTTGGCACCAATTACACGATGGCATGGTACAATCAGAGGAATGGGATTCTTACTATTGGCCATACCAACCGCCCTTGATGCTTTTTCATTACCAATATGTGCAGCCACTTCTTTATAAGTCCATACTTCACCATAAGGTATTTCTCTTAGGGCTTGCCATACTTTCTTTTGATAATCCGTACCTTTAGGATTCAATTTTATATCAAAGTCTATTCTATCACCTTCAAAATAGGCTTCTATTTGTTTAATCGCTGTCTTGAAGAATTCATCTTCTCTAATCCAGTCTTGATCAATGTCAAATGTCCGCTTGCCTTCACCGGTATTCAGATGCAAATGGGCTAACCCTTCTTCATTTCCAACTAATATAATTTCACAAAACTTGGTATGAAATCTTGTATAATACATATTATTGCTCCTTTCTACTGGCGTATTTCCATAAACATAACGCAGCATAAGCTCTGTAGGGGCGCCATTTTTCAGCTATACTTAAAATTTCCTTTAATGTAGGTTTCTTGTCCTCTACTGTAAGTGCTTTTATTATGCCAAGATCTTTCGCAGGAAATGTATCCACCATTCCCATCCCTCGCATGGCCACATAATTAACAGTCCAATCACCTACACCTTTTAAGGTTGAAAATTTCTTATGAAAAGCATCAAATGATTGATTAACTGTAAGACTTACCTCTTTGTTCACAATAGCATTAACTACATTTTCAATGGTTTTTTGTCTTGTTTTTGTGATACCAATGCCTTCTAAATCCATATTCATCAATTCCTCTGGGGTAGGAAAATGGTATCCTAATCCATCTGGAAAGTCTACTGGGGTTTTTATTCCTACCTTTTCTACAATCCTTCCTGCCAAAGTCGTAGCTGCTTTCACTGTTATTTGTTGTCCTAGTATGGCACGAATGGTATGTTCAAATGGATTATATGCTATAGGTAACCTGGGAACATGTCCTTTTTCCATGCCTTGTGATAAAATTTCATCTTTAGAAAATTGTTCATTAATCATGGTAAAATCTGTATCAAGGTCAAACATTTTTCTAACTTTATTATAAATAGACATGTAACATTTTATATCATCACTAATGATTTTTAATTCAAGGGCTGATTGATCTGTATTGTTTGTCACGGTAAAATAACCTACGGAACCGTCTAACCGAAATGTTCTACTATAACTGTATGCTGTTATCACTTCTACGCCTTTTATGCCTCGTAGTCGCATAAAAGCTAACATACCTTCAAAATCAAATGGCTCTTTATAGGCTAACCTAAGCGTGGTATTGCCTTCTGTACTATCTTTATTAAATCCTTTTCTGATCATAGTGGGGGTTCCTCCAAATATCTCTTTGAAAACATCATTAAATTGTCTCGTTGAACCGAATCCAGATGCATAGGCAATGTCTGTTATGGATAAATGAGAATAGGTCAATAGCTTTTTAGCAAACAACGCTTTATGGTATTTAGCTATCTTTACAGGAGGCATACCTAGGTTATCTACGAACAGCTTCCGTAGATGTCTATCTGATACATAAAAAACCTTAGCTAAGTCACTGATGCTATGGTCATTCAGATAGCCTTCATAAATTTTAGTAAGAGCACCATTAACAATAGATGTACCCTCTACATTACCATTATAATAATCCACATGAATATCTGGTCGACAGCGCAAACAAGGTCGAAAACCACTCTCTAGTGCATCAAACATAGAATTAAAATAGTGTACATTTTCTTCTTTTGCAATAGGTGATGGGCATGATGGTCTACAGAATATACCTGTTGTTTTTACGCCAAAAAAGAATTTACCATCGTAATTTTTATCTTTGTTTATACGAGCTATTTTATATGCGCTATTATTCATCATAACCTCCTGCCATCTTCATGACATGCCTGTTGAATTCTCTATTCTATTATCATAATATATGATTAGTAATAAGAAAAGCGGTTTTCGGATTTTATTTTTATTTAATAAAAAATTACATTAAACCCATAGATAAAAGCATTCATACTTTCATCTATGGGCTTATTATAGCAATGATTAATTTATATCACCTTAGAATCAATCATGACCCCTCGCAATGTCTCTAAGGCATTATATACTCTAGTCTTCACAGTACTCTCAGGCATCCCATGAATCTTAGCGACTTCTCTAAACGAGTACTCCAAATAGTATTTCATATACACCATACCCCTGTCCGTTTCTGGTAGATTTGCTAAGGCATCCTTCATGTCCATAGCAAGTTCTTTTTGATGTAACTCAGATATTTTATCTCTTCTATCTACTTGTGTTTCTAACATATTGTCTTGTAAATAAATGACTTTACTTTCCTTACGTATGAGCATCTTGGCTTCATTCATCACGATCCGTATAAACCAAGTTCTGAAATATTTTGCTTTCTTAAGGTTCTTAATGCTTAATAACCCTTTTTCTACGGCATTACATACAGCGTCCATACTATCCTGCTCATTCCTTAAGTAGCTATATGCTACTTTGTAGCTTTCATCTTGCACACTTATGAAGAGTTGGGATAATGCCTCTTTATTACCTTTCTGTGCTTTTTTAATGAGCTGTTTATTCATTGAGGTCACTCCCTAACTCAATTTCTATTTCATTACTTTCATAGATCGGTGTATAAGCACTTTGAAAATAGAACGTATAAGCATCTTTTTCTGCTATTTTAAAGAATATGCCATCCTCTATGGACCCACTTCCTGAAGCTGCTCCTTTCAGCCATACAAAAAATTTTCGATCACTTTTATTGCCTTTCATTCTAAAGAACAATTCTCCACCAATATATGCAAATTTTTCTACAGTATACTCTACCCCTGTATACTTAATCGTCTTAGGGTATGTGTCATCTAATCGAAGTGTAAATTTATTATCTTTATCCATAATGACTATACCTTCATAACCAAAAAATAGCTTTTCTGGCATTTCACGATAATAAAGAGAAGGTACGAGTAACAACGATATAGTTGAACTTCCAACAAAATTAGTTTCTTCAGGTAGTTCATAACGATTACCTTTATCATCCCGAAGATAAGGATTAGTAAAACCAACTCTAAGATATGGTGAATGACTATACTCAAATGAAAGTTTCATGGTTGTTGGACCAATTGATAACTTGCGAAATTGAATCGTCAGGTCATTCATTTTGATTGGTTTTAAATAAGGTACATGAGTTAAGTCATATCGTTTACTAAGTTGAAAATCCTCCTTATTAAGAGGCACTGTAACCTTATAGGTTTTATTCGTTGGATCTTTACTATACCTAGGGGAAATGCTAAAGTTAAAGGTAATTACGGGATTTTCTTCCTTTAACAATTTTCTAAGTGATCCTACGGAGACTGGACTATCACCCTTAAGCCATACAGCATTTCCATTTCTTTCTGAAGACCGATTGGTGTTACGAGCATATTTAGAGTCTACATTTAGTTCATAGTTATAAACATCATAATTGACTTTATTTCCAGATAATTTACCCTTATAGGTCACGCGTTCTTCATCTAAATAAATATCATACAACTCAAGTCTGTATCCATCTTCTTCCCATACTGTGCCGCCTAATGCCTCAAACCCATTAATCGTAGCTTCTTCATAACCTTTATCTTGATAGAATACTCTAACAATTTCTTTCACAACAGGTATCTTGGATAGACTTTCTGCAAAGGACTTATTATACTGTATTAAGAGTACGAAAACCACAAGTATAGATGCAGCAATTGAGGCTACATATCTTAATATAAATCGCTTTTTCTTAATGACGGATTCCTCAACTGTTTTTCTTATGCGCATCTCAAGAATATCAGGTACTAGTATTTCTTGAGATTTAATAGCTTTCTTTATATCAGGATATTCTTCTAAATCATTATTTTTACTCACTGGATAATTATTCCTCCTTGCTTCTATTTTCATTTTTTTGAGATCTCATATATTAGATGCTCAAGAAGGAGATTTAGTCGAGAAAAAGTAAAAGTATTCGTTATTCTTGTTCCCCACATACCAGTTGACGTACCCATTGATAACCCTCGTGTACATATGCTTCACTTGGAATCAGCTGTGGTGTATGTTCGAAAACAAAGGTTATATTCTTTAACTCTGCTAGATAACGCATAATATGCCCGATTTTATAGTTTCCTATCATTTCTTGACTTGGGTGAACGGGTACCCATATATACTCATCACCAATATATCAACATTATGCAAATGTACTACTTTTATATAAACTTTCCATTTTTCCAGGTAATCCAATATTTTATCATCTGTTGCCATTAAGTAATCTCCAATGTCGATACATAATTTCAAATCATATTTAGCCCATATATGTACTGGAAAGTTGTGTAGATAATTAATCCCAGCACTTGATCGGTTATTGCCAAGCTTTGGCTCACAAACAATCTCAATGCCATATTTTTCCCTAATACAACTTAATTGTTTTAGACCTTCTTCAATGTGTTCAATGGTATTTTCCTCTGTTTCTTCTAGAAAAAATGGAAAATGCACAAGAAGATAATTCGCTCCTAGTTTAACCAATCGACTGGCTTCTGCTTCCACCTGCTCCAGTGCAACTGCTGGGTCATAGTGGACCTTTTGAATAAGGTCATATTTACTTTGACCACGAATGATTGGTGAATGAATTCCAAAGGCTAACCGATGTTTTTCTTTTAACTTTAGAAATTTCTGAAAGGCTTCTTCGTCAGGAAACTCGCCTATTTCAATATGGGTTATTCCATCCCATAGCAATGCTTCGAATTGTGCTGGATCAGATAATATGGTACTACCTGATACGGCTAATCTATGTCCCATGATCTATACCTCATTTTCTTATGTATTTTTTATGCAAATTACAACTCGTTTCCTATTAAATTATTATTGACTATACTCCTTTTTATTAATATTTAAACTATGTGATTCCACGCCTGTTGTTTTGAATCCTTCTTCGTTAAATTCGATATAGCCAGACGGTTCTTCAGCTAATTTATCCTCCACTAAAACCTTATATATTCCTATGCCATCTTCTTTTTGCAAAAGTTCACAAAAGTTATTATCTAAATAAAAAGATGCCGTATAAAACTTCTCTATTGCAGTATCATAAAGATGCAGAACATGATATAACATACCAGACCCCATTGATGTTTTAAAAAGAATCTCTTTTTTACCATCTTCATTCAAATCTGTTAGATAGAGTTTATCGTTAGTCATGCCCCCTAATACCCCTATAATTTTGTTATCTCTATAGATGACAAAACCATTAAGCCATGCATAATCAAGTTGTATATGAACTAATTGAAGATTAGATTCTTCTATTCTAGAATCGGCTAAAACACCCACTTTCAGACTCTTCTCTATATCACCTTTTTGCCCGTTTACCTCTCTCAAATGCTCACTAATCTCTTGTTTTAATCGATTAAGTGTCTCTTCTGATATCTCCTTTAACGTGTTATTATCAAGTTCTATCAGTGTGTTATCCTGACTCTTAATATCATCTATCTTCCACTTATCATTTATCTTTTTGAGATAAAAACGTGTGGTAATGGTTTTATCATAGTAAGGTTCTTCTTTTGCATCTATTACTACTATGTTTTCATCTTCTTTTACTACAGTTACATCCAACTCAATGCCCATATAAGTTATAGTATTAGGCGAGTACTTCAAGTGGATATTTTTAAGTCCTGCATTCGTGAGATACGCATCCCGTTCATCATCCGCTTCTTTCACTAAACAAGTTGCTTCAATATAAGCCGCCACGACTTTTTCAGGTTCTGATGGATAATGAAATTCCCCAGTTGGATTTAGATATCTTAATTCTTTACTTTCAGTTCCACCAGAAAAACTATTGTATGTAATTACTTGATGTTGTTGAATGTCTGCATATTGATCAAACCGAACATGATCCTCAATACCATCTTGGTCATAGTCCATGAGCTGTCTTGAGCCATGTGCTGTTGCACCAGGAAAATCAATGTAAATGACTTCAGGTAAGTACCCATTATAGTCATAGATAAAGTAACCCTGAGCAAAAGTAGCATCGTGAGCTATATTAATGACGATATATTTTTTGTTAGATTTATCTAATGAACGAATATCAGCGTCCACATACACATGTCCAACTGAATAATCATCACTTAACCAGCCTAAGTTTTTATATTCATCCTCATTACTACAATCAATTAAGTACAATTTATCTTCATAGGTGATAATCCCTTCCTCTAATCCGTTTCCATCCACATCACCTTTACACATAATAGTTTTCTCTATTTGTTCTTTTGTTTGTTTGGCTAAGTATTCATTAACCTTAACATCTCTTACTTCTATCAAGAACTCATTTACATTTACATAACCATTTATTTCAATATGAGTATTCTTTGTGTTTTCCTTATCATATTCTACTTTAACACTTAACTGCTTATCCATATCCTTTATTTCAAAATTATAATAACTGTTTGCTTCTAATAAGTCATTAACTACTTGGTTTAATTTTTCTTCAGTTAAACAATCTAAAAAAGTAGTCCAATTGTTTATGGTTATATAAAATATGGGATACGTGTTGTCCTCATATAATTCAACTTGTGTTAATGTACCATACCTATAGTCTATCTGATTGAAGACTTCTTTTACTGGATGTTCCCACGCCTCAATATTCTTTATAACATTTGAGGGTTTTTGCTTTTCACTTCCCTTTTCTTCATTTATCTGCTTAGTCTCATGCTCATCATCACCCACTTGCTCCTTTGGATGATTTTCTACTTTATGATTTTCTATCTTATTACTAACCTCTTGATCTATTATACTGTCATCATCCTTCTTGCGATGTTTATTAGAAGTACATCCGCTAAGTAATAACATTAATATCAGTATCATCGATAAAAGATATTTTGCTAATTTTATTTTTTTCATATGTGTTAGTCCTCCCCATTAATTTATGCTGATTATAGGTCCCCAATTTCCCTTACATTTTATAATAACATAACAAATGGCCAGGTCAAGCATCATTATTTTTATAAATACACCACATTCTTAATTATAGTTATGAAAAATATTCGTTATAGAATATAAAAAAGGCGTAGAAGCCTACTTTATTAGACTCTTACACCTATATGTAACATTACTATGTTTAATAAATAATTTCATAAGGCAACATCATTTCATGATCTTCATGCTCTAATATATGGCAGTGCCAAGGATATAGTCCTGAATAAGGCACGAACTTCATGATAATTCTCGTTAATTCACCAGGATTAGCTCTCACTGTGTCTTTCCAGCCCCTTTCATTCAACTCAGGTGGCACGCCTGGACCTGTTGTGATGATTTCCTCTGTCTCTTTGTAATGCTCCACGTCAAAAGGCTGGCGATCCAGTACGAGAAATCTGACAAGATGAATATGTATCGGATGGGTGGAATTAGCCAAATTAATAAATTTCCATATCTCAATGGTGCCAACTTCTGGTTTAATGTCAATTGGGTCTTGCCACTTTCTATTGTCCAATAGTAATAAAGCACGTCCATATTGGTCTTCCTTACGATCAAGGGTGATATTCCTTTCTAATATAGCGTCTTCTACTCTCAAAGGATCAATAGGTGTTAGGTAGTATGGAATTAAGCTCTCATCCATACTTTTTAGCTTTTTCGTTACTCCAAATTGCATAATTTGTCCTGTTGTATCAGGATCTACAGGACGCCCACGAGGATATGAGGAAGCTGCATTATTGGTTATCACAATATGCTCTCCAAGGTGTTCTGTAAAATCAATAATAACCTCTGCTCGTTCAGCTGGAGCCAATAGAATTTCTGGCGTGACAACCGGTGACTCAAGAAAACTTTGATCCGTTCCTATTTGATAAAAAGGTTGATTATTAGATAGACGCATATTATAGAACCTGGAATTTGAACCATTGATTATTCGAAATCTGTATTTCCTTGGTTCAACCTCCAAATAGGGCCACACTTTTCCATTAACCAATATATTGTCACCAAAAAAATCAGATACAACGGAAGGATTAACATAGGGATTGGGGGGGTCTGGTTGAGAAGGATAATACAGCGAGCCATCTTCGTTGAAGGTACGGTCTTGAATAAGTAATGGTATATCATATTCGTCTTTGGGTAATTGCAAATAATCCAGTGCTGGGTCACGTATAATATAGATACCAGCTAATCCTGCATACACATTCAAGCGTGTAATACCTATTGCATGAGCATGATACCACAAAGTAGTTGCTCGTTGCTGGTTAGGGTAATCGTATACTTTTCTTGCAAACATTGGACCTACGACTTTGTAATCCTTCGTATACCAAGCATCGGGATAACCATCACTCTCTGGTTGTACTACGGACCCATGTACATGAATGACTGTTCTAACACTGGGAACCCCTGGTCCTGCACCATGTACTGTTGTATCAATAGGTAATAAATGTTTGGGTGGTAGATCATTTACCCATTTTATGCTTATCCACTGATCTTTATTAACATCTATAATTGGTCCAGGATAATGACCATCAAACCCCCAAACAGTGGTTGGTGGCAAGTCTCTGTGAAGTTTCTCTTTAAATTGAGATATGGTTATATTATAGTAATCTGCCCCTTCAACTTTATCTGTCGGTTTAGCAGTGGATATTGTCGGCAATTTATCCACATATTTTTCTAATGCCATATGTATCCTCACCTAATATTCATTATATATATTATTTATATGGTACTCCTTTTAATCTATGCCTAAATACATATCCATGCTTTATAATTCATGATAATATTTTCCAATCACTTTTTCGGTTTATATACCTTATCACGATTTTAATGACTATGCATCTCTATATACTCTTGTTTTAATATACTCATTATACAGGCATCATGATAGACATGATTAAAATATAGACATTGACGACGTATGCCTTCTTCCTTAAAGCCTAGCTTTTTATAGACATGTATAGCTCGCTCATTGAAGGTGTAAGCCTCTAATTCAATTCGATTGAGATTAAACATGCCAAATCCGTAATTCATAGCTAGTCTCATGGCTTCACTTCCATATCCGTGATTGAAATCTTTCTCCAAAAATATACCTATCCGTATGCTACCAGATCTATTCTCAAAATCTATTTCATTAAGCACTACTTCTCCCACAATCTCATTGGTATTTTGATTTATAATGAATAGATCAAGTCGTTCAGAGTCTGATTCTATTCTTTTCACATAAGACATTAGTTCGGTCTTCGTTATTACTTTTTTACTGCCTGTATATAAGTAGCTATCAAAACTAGCTTGTTGTAATTTCTCATAGTAGAGATCAATATGCTCTGATTCGATAGGTACCAAATATACTATCTCCCCTATAAATAATGCATTTTTCTCCATTAGTACGACCTCCTGTTATGTGTTTATGGCTCTATCATATCATAGCAACCTGTTAAAATTAAGGCATGAAATGGCTATCAATTATTTTTTACCTTATAAAATAGAAAAGTTACTACCCATGTATGAGTAGTAACTGATATTATACAATCTTTTTATAAATTATTTTCTTAATGCTATCAATAGAAAGACAGAACTCTTTGGCAAGATCATCTTTTGTATGACCCTTTTCATACTTACTTTTAATATCCATGTTCCGCTTTCTAATATAATCACGATAGCCTGATTTTTCACCCCATCGCTTTCTCTTTTCAGGTTGTGATGGGATATATACGAAACCACCTTGAACATATTGTTGTATCTCTTTCACGAGATGTTCCGGTAATATTTTTTCTGCATTTATATAATTCATTGAACTTCGCTCCTTAAAATTTAATGGTCTATTTAAGGACACAAAGTCTGTATATATGCATGAAACTTAGGCGATAAATTGATTTACCCCTGCACAGTTATCGCTATGTCATATTGACAGACCTTGTGCAGAGTTGAAGTTCTAAACCCTTTGATGCGTTTTTTCATATCTTTCATATAATTCACCCCTTATATAAATCAAATAGTCCTACTACTTAACAACCTTATTCTCTTTAATAACAAATAAAATTGGATTCACCTTATTATATCATATAAAAAAGATAAATATAATCCTTAAATTATCAGATTCATTCTGCTATACTACTATAATCAAAGCTAATCCCAAGACATTAGCTACTTCTCTAGATCTACTGACTTATCACTTTTGCTTAATAGTTAATTTTATCAAGGAGGGTTATTACATGATTCAATCATTAAAACAGCTATGTATAAAAGACTATCAACTTTATGGTAACAAAGCTGCAACCCTTGGGGAATTGTATAAAAATTTCACCCATATTCCAAATGGTTTTGCATTAGAATTTTCATGCCTCGAGACCTATTTAAACTATAACCATATAACTTATACATCTGATCAATATATGGCACATAGTAAAGAAATTCGAGAAGCAATACTTTATGGAAGCATGCCCCCTACTATTCAAGGCACTATAAAAACACATTTAGAAGCATTATCAACTGATAGTGAACACACCTCATTTGCTGTTCGATCATCCTCAAATCTTGAAGATGCATTATTTCATAGTATGGCAGGTATGTTTGAATCCTATATCGAACTACACTCATACAAAGAAATAGAAATGGCTATAAAAAAAGTATTTGCTAGCTTATATGCAGATTCTGTTTTAGATTATTTATTTGATAATAATCTGCGTTTTGAAGACTTTAAAATGGGCGTTATCATTCAGGAATTTGTTACAGGATCGCCTTCAGGCGTTTTATTCACAGCGGATACGATACACATGAATACCCAACACATACATATCAATGGTGTCAACGGCATCTGTGCCAAGTATGTCGATGGCTCTGCACCCTCTTGTCTCTATGTGGTTGAAAAAGAGACTAAAAAGATTCTAGATTATTCCAGTGATGATTCTACACTGACACTTACAGTTGAGATATTAGAGGCACTCCATGACTCTAGTATGCTTATTGAGGATTTATTCAAGTGCCCACAAGATATTGAATGGACTTATTATAATAATCATGTCTATATCCTTCAATCTCGACCTATAACCACCCTAAAAACTACTTCTTTTCCAATTAAGTGGTATTCTGAAACTGATGCTTTGAGTACATGGTATCGATTAATCCCTACTCCCTATTCACCACTTATGGAAGATATCATTAAAATAGAATTTCAGCACCAATCAAAAGGTGTCTTTGAAACAGTGTTTTGTACTGATCTGTATTGTGAACTCATGTTACAGAATGGATTTGCATATGTAAAACCCCTTCCCATAGAAGATGCCGAAGCTAAGCGAAGAGCCTATTTGGAGAAGCTCTCTATATACCATAAAGAAGGTAAATGTATCTTTCATGATGCCATACTGCCGCAAATTAAAGAAATAACCAAGGAATCACACTAGCAGAGAAATCATTGCTTACCAATGATAATCATAATTATTATATGGAGAGAAGCTATCGAGGATATTTTCGATTAGCAACCATAACTGCAGGTAAGCGGCTATGTGAGATAGGCTTGATCGTATCACCTGAAGATATCCAATTCCTGCATATAGATGAAATCATTTTAGCCTTAGAAAAAGGCACATTACAGAAACACATTATTTCTGATAGAAAGAAAATCTACGCTGATAACAAAAAGATGTTAGCACCAGAGATCATCGGTCATATTCCAGAAGAAAATCCTAATCAGTCCTATGATAACAGATCACATGTAAATCAATCAGTACAGACATTAAAAGGTTTGTCAGGCATCCGTAAAAAAGTTATCGGCAAGATATATTTAGGTAAACCTAAAACACTTGACAGTGATCGTATCATTGTACTCCCCCATTGTCATTGCGGTGACATTATGCCATTTATATCTAAAGTAAAAGGCATTATCTATAATTGGGGCTCACCTTATGACCATTATGGTATTATTGCTCGTGAACTTGAAATTCCTTCTATCTATAAAACGAATAACGCTACTGAAATTTTAGAAAATGATGATGTGGTTGAATTAAATGGTTATACAGGGATAATAACTATTTTAGAAAGAGCTTGTAAACAGTAGTTTTTTTATAGAGTTAAAAATAGAACCAACCAAAATAGGGCTTTCTCATCAAAGCATATTATGGTATCTTTGATGAAGTAGCCCCTTTGATGATAAACCCAGTATAATGAATGATTAGCGATTGACTTAATTCGAAATCTCTTTTAATAATATGCTGTAGAATTCATCCCTAGCTTGTCTCTCAATCCAAGGCGTGTGTCCACAATTCTTCAACTCATAGAATTTGAAGTTTTTAATTACATTATTCAATGAATCACGTATGCCTTCTATAGGATGAGAGTCATAGTCACCATGAATGGCTACGACTTCACACTCTATATCCTTTCCCATGGTATACATATCGCCACTTTTTCTCAAGTTATGTGCCTCTGGCCATACTTTAGTAAAAATCTCATAGCTACATAGATGATCATCATGATTCATCTCCATAGGGTCATAGGCATCTAGTTTTTCCATAAGTGTTCCAAATCTACCGAATATGTCATCCATATCATCCTCTTCACCATGGTTAGCAAACTTATTTCTTAATCTTGTAAGTTCTTCACGTTCTGCATCAGACAACCTTTCCTCTCTAGTCTTACAGAGGTCCGGATAATATTTTTCTTCTACAGCCCCACTAGCAACCATAATGATTTTATCAACAAGATGATCATAGCGAGCTGCTAACATATAGATGAGCATGGCTCCCCATGAGTGGCCAATCAAAAGCATGGGACCCTCACCGTTATTTTCAATTATGTCTTTAAGTTCTTGAATCTGTCCCTCCACTGACTTGGCAGTCTGTAAGGGTTCTAATACGCCATATTTCTTTGCTAATTTTTCAGCTACAGGCTTCATGGCTCCAGCTCCCCCTGGTCCACCATGAATAACAGCTATTTTATAGGGTTTGTTTCCGTATTTTCTTAGGCTCATGATCTTCTCCTTACTAATAATTATTGATCTTTATTCTTGATTACCTTACTCTGTTGCTCATCTATAATCCCTTTATAAAATGCAATTTTACAATCTAAGAAGGCAATACCTTCTTGTATATCTTTCATTTCATTCACTAATTTCTGGCGGCATCGCTCAGTTACAGCTAATCGATCATTAAAATCTTCATTCTTGGAATAATATAAATTAGCATATTCCATGATTTCATTAAGAGATAATCGAGCACTTTTCACAGCTGCTAAGAATTGAATCCATTTTAAGTCATCTTCCGTATAATCTCGTAACCCTTGGTCATTACGTTTAACTTGGCGAATCAGATTCTGTTGCTCATAATATCTCAATGCTGATATGGATATTCCTGTTCTATCTGATATCTCACTTATCTTCATGCTTATATCTCCTTCTATATCTAATGATACAACCTAAAGTATGGTTGAGGTCAAGCATCGTTATAAATATTATAGCCTGTAAACTTGTAAATCACAATGAGTCTATGTAATTGAATGTTTTCAATTTCACCTTTGATTTGCATAAACTACCTTTATTGCTACAAAAAATAGTCACACAGCTCGCAAACCTGTGTGACTATCGCCTTACATCATTGTTTTATTGTTACTTCTCATTTATTATGTTATTTCTTCATTTTATTCTATCATAAACCTTGTTTTGTAATTATTTATTACTATAGATGACATCTGCTGTTACTTCTTCTGCTTCAGCATCACCTGAAGTCCAGCCAGCAATTGTATTGCCTACTTTAAACTCTTTTGATACAGTTTCAACGCCGTTATCAGGATCGTCTTCGAAACGTGTATCTTCGGTTATGATTACCCATTTTCCATCAACTTTGATTTTGTCTCCATCTTCATTGATTTCTTCAATTGTACCACTGATATTTACAGCTACTTTTGCTTGAGGTTTATTATCTTCTGACTCATCTTCATCTTTTGCGTCTTTTTGTGTTGTATCTTCGTCTGTTGTATTTTCTTCTGTATCATTGTCATCTGGTTTCGTTGTATCATCACCAGCCTCTACTTGGTTAGTGTTATCATCTGGTTTCGTTGTGTTATCATCTGTTTTCTTCGTACATCCTGTAAATGCAGCTAACCCTATGGTTAATGCCATTGCTATTGCTATTAATTTTTTCATATTTATGCTCTCCCTTATTTCATATTTTGCACCATGACTTTGCTTGCTTGCGAAGGCAAAGTCACAGTAAGAGTGGAAATTTTTTTTGTACTTATATTCCCCTTTGTTGTCCAGTTAGGTTTTCGTTTCGCTTTTTAGTTATTTACCCTCCTTCCCTAGTAATACTTTTTAAAAGGCCAAAAGGTTTCACTCATATTTATTTTTTTTGGTATGGTTATTGTTATTGATTCGAATAAATAATATCCACTGGTATATTATTACCCTCCATATCGTCAGAAGTATATCCTGAAACATGTTTACCAACGATGAACTTTCTTGAAATGCTTTCATCAGTTCTCGATGAGAATTCTGTGTTTTCATTAATCCAGTACCATGTTTCTCCTAATCTGAACCCAATCCCTTCTTCGGATACTTCTTCTATTTGCCCAGATATATTCACTACGACCTTGCTCATAGGTTTCATACCTTGATTTTTCTCTGGATCAAAGTCTGAGTTAACATCTGGATTAACATCTGGTGAAAGCTGATTGCGATTATATAAGTTTATACCAGTTACGATAATAGTAAATAGACAAGCTACAGCAACAATTTGTTTGGTATATCGTTTTAATCTTATTTGATATTTGGGATATTGTTTGTGAAGTTCTTCTTTCATCATTACGGATGTTCTGCTTATTAATTGTTTACTTGGTATGATATCATCATAAACTTTCTTGATATGTTCTTTTTCATTCAAGGTTAATCCTCCCTCCTAAAATCCCTTTTAACTGTTTTCTCCCTCTAAGCAGATGCGTTTTTACCGTGGCTTCCTTTGACTCTAAGATGTCAGCAATCTCTTTTACAGAATACCCTTCATAATAATGCAAATAGATTACCCGACCATATTTCTTAGGTAACGTCATGACAGCTTCATACAACTCACTCTTTTCAGTTACTGTATTTTTTGTATCTATAATATCATCATTAAGCACTGTTCTCTTTTTAAAATGGGATGACAGAAAAATATTTTTACTGCAGTTAATGGTCACCCTAATTAACCATGCCTTAAGATGTTTTTCATTATCAAAGACAGGTTTCTTCTTAATTAACCGCAAGAAAACCTCTTGATAAACATCATCAGCATGGTATTTATCTTTTGTTTGAGAATATGCTATTTTATAAACAGTGTCGGAGTACTTCCTCAATATATAATCAACATCATCATCCGTACGCAATGATAGATGGTCCATATGATCTCCTCCCTTCACTACTAATACTATTAACGATTGCTTTAGGTTTCATTCTATTTAAAATAATAATACCAAAATTAAGGATCTCTTCCAACTTCTTCGTATCATATTCATTAGTTTTTCACATTCTCCAATTATAATAGTGATTAAATCATTAACCCTATTAGGAGGTATTTTACATGTTTCATAAACTTAAATTCAACATACGCTCTGTAACCCAACTACTTTTTTTCATTTTTATTGTATTGATAGCCATTAATAAAAGCCTTGGAATTCCTTTAATTCCTGAAGGTTCTTTGCATGCTCTTTGTCCTTATGGCGGTATTGAAACTTTTGTATCTTTTGCTACAGCCGGAACCCTTGTCAAAAAAATTCATGAATCAGCTTTAATCCTCATGACCATTATTTTCTTTTTAGCAATTCTATTTGGGCCTGTTTTCTGTAGTTATGTATGTCCTCTAGGTACCATTCAAGAATGGGTTGGGAAAATAGGCAAGAAAATCTTCAAGAAAAAATATAATCATTTTATCCCTTACAAATACGATAAATATTTACGCTATCTACGGTATATAACACTTGTTTGGACTGTTTATTTAACAACTGAAGCTATGAAACTGGTTTTTATAGACGTAGACCCTTATTTTGCACTCTTTAACTTTTGGTCCGATGAAGCGACCATAGGTGGTGTTATTGTTTTGGTCGTTACCCTATTACTCTCATTATTTGTGGAAAGACCTTGGTGTAAATATGCCTGCCCTTATGGAGCATTCCTTGGGTTATTTAATAAAATTAGAGTCTTTAAAATACGACGTAGTTCTGAGAGTTGCATCGATTGTAAGGTTTGTGATCATAATTGCCCGATGAATATCGAAGTTTCAAGCAACGACAAGATTACCAACCATCAATGTATCAGCTGTTTACAATGTACTTCTGAATATAATTGTCCCGTTCAGAGCACTGTAGCATTTTCAACGAAAAAGGCAGGTGCAAAATAATGAAATTGAAATCAAGGTATATTCCATTTTTTATAATTGTTATATTGTTTGGTGGTGTTAACGTAAGTAAAGGTTTAGATATATGGCAAACGGAGTCCTCCAAAATTCCTCAAGTCATAAGTTCTGGTACATATGCTGGAGAATTCGATCCTGGTGATATACGTGGTTCTTATACCTTTAATGATATATACAGCAGCTTTGGCGTTGCTCCAGAAACGCTTGCAGAGGCATTCAATATCGTAACAGATAATCCACAAGGGTTTCAAGTTAAGGAATTAGAAGACATATACAGTGATTTAGAAGTAGAAGTGGGTACAGATAGTGTACGACGATTTACTGCTCTATATACAGGACTTCCATACGAGAGTGACGAAATTCTTCCTCAGCAAGCAATTGAGCTCCTATATGCTAATAATAAAATAACCGATTCCGAGAAAACAGGGTTATTGCAAAATACTATTGTTCTTCCATCTATAACAGAACCCCCTAGTGAGCCAGCTGAAGAGAGTGAACCACTTATTAATGGAAAAACAACTGTCAGAGATGTATTAGGTTATGGAATAGAAATTGATCAATTTGAAGAATTGACTGGCCTAAAAATTGATAATCAAAACTCTGTATTACGAGATCTATGCCAAGAACAAGAGATTTCTTTTTCTACTGTAAAAAACACACTAAATGACCTGCTAGCAGAATAAAAGAAAAGACTATCTTATCCATGTCATTAAGATAGTCTTTTCTATGTTAAATCTTCCTTTGCAAGATAACCTGTCCTAAAACATTAACCTTTTCCTATACCCTGTAATATACTATTATATAATCAATAAAAAAGGTGGTGAAAAAAATGATAGAATTAGATGATAAGATATTAAAGAAGTTTCGTAAGATAAAAATAACGACTTGTAATTGCTGTGTCAACACATTAACTAAACTAATTTGTAAGAACTTTGATGAAGGCGACATTATCGGAATAACTTTTATAGAAGGCGGTGTAGCTTCAATTGCTACAGGTACATTTGTAAAAGTAGCTGACGGTGTAGTTGTGGTTGATGACCTTCTTTTAGACGATACGACAAGTTTTATTCCTTTATGTGATGTATCGAGTATTGAAAAAGGTATTCCTGCTACCGCTACAAGAAATAATACAACGTTATCTGTTAAATTGAGATAACGAGATTTAGGACAACCTTACATCCTATTAGAATGCCTAAAAAGTATCTTAAAAATCTCCTACCTGGTTCATATTGATGACCAGGAGGAGATTTTCTTTATTACCTCTTAATTAAGCTCATATTTCTTCAACTTCCTATATAGTGTTGCTCGCCCTATGCCTAAGGCTTCTGCTACTTGGTTTTTAGATTTATATTTTTCCATCATCTTTTTAATGAGTTCTTTTTCCATCTCTTCAACATTCATTATTTCTTTTTTACTTTCAAGAGCAAAATCAAAATGGCTTACATTATCAACTGTAATCACATTTGCTTTTTCATTGCAAATAATTCGCTCCATTATCTTTTCAATTCCTCGGACATTATTGGGCCAACTATATTTATACATCATATCTAGAACATCTTGTTCAATCTTTAAATCTTTTTTTAGATACTTTATTTTAAGTTTTTCTAGTGTATGATCCACAACAATTTTTATATCCCCTTTACGCTGTTGGAGAGATGGGATTGTTATTGTATTTTTTGAAATGCGATAATAGAGTTCTTCGTGAAAGCTTCCCTGCTTAACAAGTAACATTAAATCATGACTTGTATCAAAAATCATGCGAACATCAATATTAAACCCTTTATATGACCCTTGTTTTAGTTGTTTTGTTTTTATAACCTCAACCAATCGTTTTTGTAAGTACAATGGCATTTCAGAGATATTTTTGAAAAATATAGTGCCTTTATGAGCCATTCGGAGCTTTCCTATACTGGGGTTTAAAACACTTATTTCATTTTCGCTACCAAATATTTCATATTCTAGCAACTCATAAGGTATATTTTCACAGTCAACATAGATAAAATATTGTTTTGACCGATCTGAAAAGTTATGTATAGCCCTTGACAGTACTGACTTTCCAAGACCTGGCTTACCATAAATCAGGATATTTTCTGAAGTTACCGCTAGTTGCTTTGCTCTATTAATTTGGTCAACAAATTCAGCATCTTTACCTAAAAGGTTATCAAAAGAGATACTTACTTTGTTGTCCATCATTTCATTTAGGGCATTATATACTTTGCCAACGCTTTTAAACGTTAACAGCATACCATAATCCACAGCATTTATGACGATATTTCGACAGGATAAAAATCCATAAAAGCTATTATTTTCTTTATCATAGTAAAACACTTTGTATGAAAAGTTCTCCCTGAACACCATCATTTCATGAATCAGTTGATGGTCAAGCACATTTTCAATGTGTTCCCCTTCCATTTCTTTATCAATTTTAAAGAAGTTTTTAAACTGTTGGTTATAGTGTATAACCTCTCCTTTATCATTAATAAACACCAATGCATCTTCTATCATATTAATGATAACTTCACGTTCTTTTTTAATGACATTAAGTTTATTATAATCATCTATATTTTTTAGTTTAGAAGCAAGTAGATCTGACATTCTTTCCAAAAAATCAATGGAGTTTTCAAGATTCTCAAAAACAGGGCTGGTTTTATTAATGGGTACCAAAAGTGCAATGGCCCCAACAACCTTATCTTCAAAAAATATAGGTACACTAACAAGCCCTGATATTGCACACTCATTCAAATCTGGACAATTCTTACAATGTTTATAGGTTGATTTATCGCTAACAGCTACTACCTTACCAGTCTGCATGACCTCTCCTAACATGGAATACCTTGAGACAGGAGTTGGTTCGTTTGTATAATAGTAGGTGTTACCAATCATATTATATTTATCATCAATGATAATGACATCAATATTAAGAATCTTTGATATAGTCTCAGCAAACTTGGAAGCTATTTCTTTTATTTCTATAAGATACATAAATACCTCCTAAAAAATAGGGTAGAATCTACCCTATAATAATGACACAATTTGCTTTATGCACATAGTATTATACTACTTATTGACACAAATAGTCAACTAATACCTCGATTTGATAACACATGGTAACAGCACCTGGATCAAGATGTCCTACGCCTTTGTTTTGCTGATAACAAGCGCGTCCTCTAACAGCCTCCATATCCATTGTACTGTTCATACCATCAATGGCACCCTGTTTTAATGCTTGTAAAGCCGTATAATTGTCTTGATTCTTATCAAGGGCATCTTTAAAGCAGTTAACCGCTGGATATAAGCTATCAATCATGGTCTTATAGTTTGGTTTTGCATTACCGCGTTCCATAATAGCATTAAGTTCTGCTTCTAGAACATCACAGAGAAGCTTAATATCCATCTCTTCTGCATCACCTATGGTCTTTGCCGCATTGATATAGGCACTTCCATATAGCACACCTGAAGATCCACCAACCGTACTCATAATTAACATACCTATTTTCTTAAACATGTCACCTAGCTTTAATGATAAAAGGAGTTCCTTATTCTCTACTAATTTCTGAAAACCCATATTAATATTGACCCAATGATCGCCATCGCCTGTTTCAGAATCAAGTTTAGTTATATAATCCTTATTTTCTTCTATCTTCTTTGTTATTAATTCAATGTATTCTACATACTCTTTGGACGTTATTCTGATTTCCATTTAATCACCTAAACTTTCAATGCTGGTGTGTCACAAGGAGCATCCAGCAATTCTTTAAGCTCATCGTCAAGTTTCAACAATGTTATTGAACATCCAGACATCTCGAGTGCCGTCATATAATTACCTACTAACGTTTTATGTATCTTAATGTTACGCTTTGATAGGACTTTTTCTACTTCGTTATTTAATATATATAATTCCATTAACGGTGTTGCACCAAGACCATTAACCATTAATGCAACTTCACTATTACAATAATCAAAATCAGCAAGAATCTTACCGCATAATATTTCTGCAAGTTCAGCTGCAGTCTTGACAGTCGTTCTCTCAACACCTGGTTCACCATGTATGCCCATACCGATTTCAATCTCATTCTCTCCTAAGGAGAAACCGGGTTTACCAACACCAGGTAGGATACAGGGTGACATAGCCATTCCCATACTACGGATATTTTCAATGGTTTTTTCAGCTACACTCTTAACCTCGTCTAGATTGCCCCCTGCTGCAGCTTTAGCTCCAGCAAGCTTATGCACAAATACTGTGCCAGCAATTCCTCTACGACCAGTTGAATAAGTACTCTCTTTTACTGCAACATCATCCTTCACGACAACTAGCTCAACGCTTATATCTTCCATCTCTGCTAAGTCCTTAGCCATACCAAAATTCATGAGATCACCTGAATAATTTTTGATGATCAATAATACGCCATTTCCAGTATTGGCTTCTTGAATACCCTTTAAGATTCTATCAGGTGATGGTGAAGCAAAAACATTCCCAGCAACAGCTGCATCAAGCATTCCTTCACCCACATAACCCGCATGTGCTGGTTCATGACCACTTCCACCACCCGAAACAAGCCCTACTTTATTATCTTTCTTTACCCTTGAAACAACTTCCAAATCCTTGGAATATTGAAGCTGAGGATTAGCTTTTACCAAACCTTGAAGCATTTCAGTGACAACTTCATTAGGATTGTTTATAATCTTTTTCATCAGCGTTGTCTCCTCCTATTTTTTTGTAATACACATTTCACAACAGCTCTCACATCTAGAAATAAGTTGTTTAAATTCAATTTGTAATTCTGGGAAAACGCCAACCATACCGTAATCACCATAACAAGCTAAGTCACAAAGATGTTCAATTTCTTCTGGTGAACAACCAAGCTTTTTCCATGCTTCAACAAGTGCACAATGGTGGAATTTAATAACACTTTCTTCTTCATCAATTTTAACGGGTTCCATTGCAAAAGCACCATTTGCATGTCCTGTTAAAATACCCTTAGCAAAATCTGCTGGTGTTTTACATTCACCTAAAGCTTCACCCTTTGCAATACCAAATTCAGTAATTGCTTTTTCAGCTATGTCATCAAATCCTTCTGGTGTATGTTTTGATAAAAGATAGAACCATTTAGCTCTGTCCTCAATAGCACTTCTAAATGCATCTGTTAATTCTTGTTGTGTGTAAGTTTTTTCATTCATAATTATGTCCTCCATTTTCTTTTTTTATTTATATTAATTTTTAAACACTACCAAGGTATGCTTTTCTTACTGCTTCATTATCACATAAAGTCTTAGCATCGTCGGTCATGGTTACCTTTCCAGTTTCTAATACATAACCACGATTAGCAATGGACAACGCCATATTTGCATTCTGTTCAACCAGTAAAACGGTGACACCTTGTTTGTTAATCGATTGAATTAAATCAAATATGAGTAATACCAAATTGGGTGCAAGCCCCAAAGAGGGTTCATCTAATATAAGTAGCTGTGGTTCAGACATAAGTGCCCTACCAATGGCTAGCATTTGTTGTTCACCACCCGACAAAGTCCCGGCTGTTTGCTTTTTTCTCTCTAAAAGTCTTGGAAAGAGATCATAAACTCTATTATAAGAATCATTAATGACTTTTTTATTTTTTCGCGTATAAGCACCTAGTTTAAGATTTTCTTCAACTGATAATGCTGGAAAAACCTCACGTCCTTCAGGTGAAAGACTTATTCCCATTTTTACGATTTCAGAAGGAGAAACATTGGTGATATTTTTATCCTTAAACCAAACCTCTCCAGATGTGGCTTTTATTAACCCAGTTATCGTTGAAAGTGTCGTGCTTTTTCCAGCTCCATTGCTACCGATAAGCGTTACAATCTCGCCCTGTTTGACCTCAAGATCAATTCCTTTTAAAGCATGAATATTTCCATAATGGGCATTTATATCCTTGACTACAAGCACAGCTATTCACTCCTTCCCAGATATGCCTCTATAACACGTTTATTGTTAGCAATTTCTTCTGGCAAACCTTCTGCAATTTTCTTTCCATAATCAATGACATAAATTCTATCAGAAATATTCATAACCACATTCATATCATGCTCAATTAATATAACTGTGTATCCTTTATCTCTTAAGTTCTTAATAAAGCCTAGTAATTCTTCTGATTCCTGTGGATTCATACCAGCAGCAGGCTCATCTAGAAGCAGTATTTTTGCATTTGTGGATATTGCTCTTGCTATCTCAAGTTTTCTTTGATCACCATAAGGTAAATTCGTAGCATAATTGTGTATTTTATCCTTAAGACCAATAGAATCAAGTATTTCTATTGCTTTCTGATGTTTTTCGCGTTCCACTTGATGATATTTTTTTGTTCTAAAGAGTAAATCAAAGAAACTATATTTCGTATTAATATGCATACCAACTAATACATTTTCAATAACCCTCATATCAGCAAACAACCGAATGTTTTGAAAGGTTCTTGATAAACCAGCCTTGACAATTTCCTGAGGTTTCAAGCCATGTATGGGTTTGCCATCGAAGATGATCTCACCTTCCGTTAATGGGCAAACGCCTGTTAGCATATTAAATAGTGTTGTTTTGCCAGCACCATTAGGTCCAATGATGCTTATAATCTCACCTTCATTCACCTCAAAGGCAACTTTATTAACTGCAATTAAGCCACCAAAATGTTTGGATAAATTTTTTACTTCCATGAGTGCCATATCACATACCATCCCTTCCTGTACCAATCACTTCTTCTGGTATGTCAACCACAACCCCTTTGGGAAGCTTGTACTTGTTTTTTTTCTGTCCTCCTAAAATACCTTGTGGACGGAATCTCATCATTAGAACTAAAATTGCACCGTATACAACAAATCGATATTCCTGTAAAAATCTCAATACTTCAGGAAATGATACCAATAAAGCTGAACCTAAAAACATGCCGCCAATTGTACCCATACCACCTAAAATAACAATACTAAGAATCATAATTGACGTATCAAATGTAAACGTATTTGGATCTATATATCTGATCATGTGGGCATAAAATGCACCTGCAAGACCTGAGAAGAAAGATGACAATACGAAAGCAATAGCCTTATAGTAGGTTGTTTTAATCCCCATCATTGTAGCTGCCATTTCATCCTCTCTAATTGCCATCAATGCACGTCCCATCCTTGATCGAACAATACCAACAATACAAAAGGTAGTAAATATTACAAGTACAAGAATTAAGTAGTATAGACCACGATTGGATATAGATAATTCTATGCCAAATAATGATGGCTTTGGAATTCTTGTGACACCTAATGGTCCATTTGTAACTTTTTGCCAGTTTAACAATACCATCCTTACGACTTCCATAAATCCTAATGTCGTAATGGCCAAATATGTTCCTGAAAGTCTAAATGTTGGAAGCCCTAACAAGAGTCCACATAATGCAGCTACCACTGCAGCAATAGGTGCAGTTATAAAAAAGTTCAATCCATAATTAACACTAAGCAAAGCGGACACATAAGCCCCTATTGCATAAAACGATGCATGCCCTAACGAAATTTGTCCAGTATAGCCTGTAACAAGTCCCAGTGATAATGATAAAATACTGTATACACCTATCATGATAACAATCCTTAAAATGTATTGAGAATTAATAATAAAAGGAAGTACCATAATCAATAGAGCCAAAATCGGATAGACGATCTTCTTATTACGCTCAGCAAATTCTTTTATTTTATATATTAATTTTCTAATTTTCTCATAAAATAGTTTTATTTTTTCCATAGTCTACACCTTTGTAATACCTTTCTTGCCAAATAAACCAGTAGGTTTAATAAGCAGTACGATAATGAGTATTATAAAAGCCGTGGCATCTCGATAGCCTCCTCCAATATATGTAGCGGCAAAACTTTCTGAAACGCCTATTACTAATCCACCAATAATTGAACCATGTAGCACGCCAATACCACCTAAAACTGCTGCAGAGAATGCCTTAAGTCCTGCTAAGTAACCCATACCAGGATACACCATTTGGTAATATCCACTAATTAATGTTCCAGCAATAGCAGCTGAAGCACCACCAAGGAAAAATGTAAAAGTCACAATAAAATTAACGTTTATTCCCATTAAACTTGCAGCTTTCTGATTTTGCTCCACTGCTCTCATGCCAAGTCCTATCTTAGTACCCCTAATAATAAAGGAAAGGAATGCAAGGAGTATAACCGATACAAAAAAGATAAATATTTGAGTCGTACCTATTTTTACCCCACCCACATTAATTGTTCCATAATCAAATAGTTTTGGGAAAAATTTTGTTTGACTACCGAATACGGTCATTAATAGGTTTTGAATAATATAAGAGATACCAATCGTGGTAATAAGAGCTGCGATGCCCTTTGATTTTTTAGTACGAAGTGGGGCTAATGCAACTTTATCAATGGTTATTCCTAATATACCCGTAGCAATAATGCTGATTAATAAAGCAGGAAAAATCCCAAAGTTAAAACCAACAAAAACCATTGTTATGTGTGCTCCAAATGCATAAACTGAACCATGTGAAAAGTTTACAAGTCTCAAAATACCAAAAACCAGAGAATATCCTACTGCAATTAAAGCATAGACCATACCTAAAGTTAAGCCATTGGCCAATTCCTGTAATATCAAGTTTACACCTCCTAGAGAATGTATATATTAAAGTATTTAATCCTTTAATATATAAGGACTTTCCAAAAATATCCTGATATGTATCAAACGCTATTAAGAAAGGGGCTTAATTATTGGTCCATATTCTGTTTGAAAAAATCAATGTTAAGGATTTTTCAAATAAATACATGACTCTATTATTGAACATTTCATGAGATATCTCTGAAAAGTCTCTTAATCCATTATTTTATGTTATTACAAAATTGTCGATTGAATGTTTACTCAACCTCTACAAATTTACCATCTTCAACTTTAACCATAGTAAAGACTTTCATAGCGTCACCCATAGAATTAAATTGGGTTGCTCCAGTTACACCTGGATAATTTATCTTGGCTAATTCGGCTTTAATAGTCTTTCGATCTGCTTCACCAGCATTCTTTATTGCATCTAAAATCATACCTGCACTGTCATATGCTTGTGCAGTTAAGCTACTAGGCATTGATCCATATTTCTCATTATACGTTTCAACAAATTTCGATACTTCTGGATTCGTACTTCCATGGAAGAATATTGTTGGGAAGTGAATATTTTCAGCACTTTCTTTTGCTAGATCAATAAGCTGTTGGCTATATGCATTAGAGAACCCTACAAGTTCTATGTCTGGATTGATTGTTTTGTATTGAGAAGCAAATGGTGCAAGGGCATTATACATAGCAGCAACAATAATAACGTCTGCTCCAGCATCATTTAACTTTGCAACATTTGGACTATAATCGATGGTACCATCAACAACTTCTTGATACCCAACCACAGTTCCACCTGCTTCTTCTACCAAAGCTTTTGTAATTTCCGCAGTCTTAATACCCCAGTCTGTCTTAACCGCTAATATACCTACGTTCTTTTTACCTATGGTTTTAATTGCCAAATCAACAGCTACCTGCGCTTCCACATTTATAACTGTATTGTTTCTAAAGATAAAGTCACCTTCTTTTGTATAATCAGGATGTGAGGCTGAAGGTGATATCTCGACGACACCGGATTCTTGATATTTTGGAGATGCAGCCATACAAACACCACTTGCAAAATGGCCAACGACAGCTTTAATGGATTTATCTGAAACTATTTTTTCAGCAATAGTAGCTGCTTCTTCACCATTATTTTTGTCATCAAATACAACCACTTCAACCTGTTTACCAAGCACACCACCCTTTTTGTTCCATTCATCAACCTTTAGTTGAACTGCATTCTTAAAACCTGTTCCATACTCAGCAAAATCACCAGTTAATGGTCCAACAACTGCAATCTTAATCTTGTCTGAACTTTTACAACCTGTAAACATCCCCATAATAAGAACAACAACTAATAAAACACTTAATCTTATTTTCATTCTTCTTTCCTCCTTATATTACTTAAAATTAGTGCGCGGATTAGAAAACTTTATTGCCTCCTTTCTTATTCGTGTTTAACTTATGCTTTATAAACTGGGCAAACGCCAAGGCATTACTGATCTAGCATTATTTTCAAAATTTCGACGTCCGTTTCTTTCATACCTTCACGACCAAGTCTACCCATAGCTGAAATAGTATTTTCCACAGTCTCCTTGACAATTCCCGTTTCAGCTTCAAATGCATTGCCTTTCATTGCAAGAAAATGACCCATAATAGCTGCATCAAGACTGGATGCTATTTTAGCTGCACATGAGGCTTTTGCCCCATCGCATACAATACCTGAAACATTTGCAAGGGTGTTCGTTATGGTTTTTTCGATTTGTTCTAAACTACCATTTTCAAGATAAGTAAGTCCTGCGCCACTACCACAGGCTGCATTTACTGCTCCACAATATGCCGACAGTCTACCAAGATTTGTTTTTTGATGTATTGTAACTAAGTTGGCTAGAACTAAAGCTCTGTACATTTTGTCACTGTCAAGACCTTTTTCTTGTGCATATACAATAACAGGAAGAGAGGTAGTCATCCCTTGATTTCCACTACCAGAATTAGTCACAACAGGTAGGCTACATCCGCTCATTCTAGCTTCTGATCCCGCTGCTGCATAGGCACGAATCTTAGTCATTATATTGTCCCCAAAACACTCCATAAGCATGCTTCCGATATTAATACCATAATTACTTTCAAGGCCTTCATTGGCTATAGCTAGGTTGAATTTAATCTGATTATCCAAAATCCCTTTTATATCATCGATTTTTACGGTATTTGCGAACTCATAAATGTCTTTTACATTGAGTATGTTCCTATCCGATAAGGATTCGTTAAAATTACCTTTATCGTAGTTTTTTTCAAATAATAGTTGTCCATTTTTCTCAACTTTAGTTATATTCGTGTGTGTATGTACTATTTCAATCAAAGAATATTCATCTTTATACTTAGCTTCTACAATGATGTGTAAGTTCGCATCGTTTACAATCATTTCAATTTCACACATATCTGTTTTCATTAATTCTTTTATATGTTCTATATCAGAACTCGTCATACTATTTAATACTTGCATCTCTTTACTTGAATCTCCAACTATAATACCTGCATATACACTGGCTTTGATACCGATTAAATTCCCAGTATTAGGGACAACAACCGATTTAGCATTTTTTATAATATTTCCGCTACATCTAATGATGACCTTATCTGGAAAAACGCCAAGTACTTCACGAGCTTTAGCTGCTGCATAAGCAATGGCAATAGGCTCTGTGCATCCTAGTGCTGGTACAAGTTCTTGCTCAAGAATAGTTATGTAGCCTTGATATTTTTCTATATTCAAACTCACATTAGCACCCTCCAATTTAGTGTGTATCATTTTGATACTTATGTATCGTTTTCTGTTCCATACCCTTATGATACACACCATTTTGACATTTGTCAACATTTTTTTATTGTATTTTTGATTTATTTGTGCATTTTGCTTACTTTTAAAGAATCAATTATGTTTTAAATTCTACTTTTCCACCATTGCTCTTTTGCTGTTTGTATCATTTTGATACACTATTAATAATGAGCAATAAAAAAGAAGTCAGTCGTGTTTTGACCAACTCCCTTTTAAATTATGACATGATGTTTTTTCTATTAATACTAACAACGATTTAGATCATTTATTTATTCCAATAGCTTTTAAATTGGCATTTATTGATGGTTTGTTAACAATGACGTCTGGTTCTATACCCACTCCCATTATATTATTCTCTCTAACATTCCAATAGTGATTGACTACATAATATGCAGATTTTTTATTAGGTTCTTCAAAGGATAATTGACCCACACCTTTTCCATGACTACGCTGTCCAACAATGGTTACATTATTTAAAAAAGTATCTAGACCAAGGGTTAGCAGTTCAGATGCACTGGCACTATTTTCATTAATAAATACATAGATTTCCTTAAATTCAACTCTCGATTCACATGTGACATATGGATATGAAGTCCCCTTCCGATCTATGGATGAGCAAACTGTAACACTTGGCAATAAAGTGTCAAGCATGTTCACAGCACTTTCTGTAAATCCACCACCATTGTCCATGACATTAAGAATGAGCGTTTTGTTCTTCGCGTCATCTATTTCATCTATATATTCAATGAATAGATGATCTGTATCTGAATTAAAAAAATGGATATTTATCAAAATAGTATTATTTATGTTTTCTATTGCATTTTTTCCCATTTATTTATCCAAGATTACCTTTCATAAGCTCTTTTAGTATGTTTAATTCTTCATTAGGAGCTTTAAACCAATGTTCCTCATATGCCTTAATTCCCATCTGATTAATGATTTTATGGTATGCTTTTATATATTCTCTGCTAATATTCGCTAAGTTAGTATTAATATTAACTCTGACATCTCCCATATATTTATCAAGGGATATTTCTTCTTTAGGAATATGATATGCATCCATTTTTCCATCAGATATCAACATATTTATTAAGTCATTCATCTTAACTAGTTTCATGATAACAGCCCCGGGCTCATCATCAAAACATATCCATCTTTCACAATACTCCTCATTACATTGATAGAAATATATAAGCGTTTTTAGAACTTTAGTTGGAGCATCATTACCTAGATAATCCGAAGCCTCCATCCTCGTATAGCTTTTTTGTGCACATACACGAAGAGAAAACCAACCATGTTCAATCCCATCTATATGAAATCCTATTGATTCGTCAGATTGTAGCAAATGAAAATTCTCATTAGTCATCATTAAATCATAACAACTCACATGATTAAGTGTTAAATCATTTATTAGAGAAAAACTAAAATCTGTTCCATCAACTAAGCAATTGTTAAATTCTGTTTTCTTTATACTTGTATATCTAAAATCACAAGATCTTAAATTACAATCTCTAAACTCTATGTTTTGAAACGAAGTTCCCGAAAAATCCACACTAAAAAAGCAGTTCTTAAATTCAATATACTCTAGAATTTCATTAATAATAGTACCTTCAACATTAATTCCATTAAATTCTTTTACCCCTGATTTAATTTTATTTAATAACTCTTTTGTTTTCATAAGTCATTCCTATTCTGTAATCTGTCTGTATATATTTATATTTTTTAAGTTTAGCTCTCCGTAATTATTACGCATCAAAAAGACAGCCTTGTCCTGCTGTTGCAGATAATAGGTCAAAGTCTTCCCCATCAGATAAGGACCAGCTTTCATAAATATTGCTGTCACTAAATAATTCAAGATATAATCCATTCTTAAAACTAATATTCAAATCAGATACAGGAGGTATAAGCTTCATGCTTTCAACCACTTGGCCTATCAATAGTTTTAATAATTTCTCATGTGTTTCCTTATGAGTTTCTTTCGAATCATATTCGCTACAACCTACTAATATAGTTTTATTATCTCTTAATCGCCATGAACATTCAATCATTAAATTCCCGTCTTCTTCGAATATGAAAAAGGGATACATATCGTTAATTCCAATGACTTTTTTACCGATGAATCTATCGAAAGTAATGTTATGCATCTATTATCACCTACTAAGATTATTGTTTCTATATATTTTTTACTAATATATATTAATTTATTCTACTGGACTTGAAATTCAATCACACTCCACTTCTCTAGCTCAATTCACGCTAAATGACTTCAATCATACTATTTAGGCATTCCATAGAATGCTACTAGGTGCTACACGTCTCATGAATTTTATCGCCTTTTAAAAAAGATTATACTGTAAAAACAAAGGTTAGTTACTTACTACAAGCATTGGAAATCATTGACATACTACTTCCATAATTAATTTTGTTATAATTATTTTAATAAAATTTTATCTATTACTAGGAGAGGATAAATATGCACGCTTTATATAATAAATTCAAATGCTCTATAGGTTTATTTTTCTTATTCTGCTTATTCTTCATTATATCAACTGAAATATACTCAGCAGATACTAGAGAACTCAAAGATCTGCATCTTGTTTCAGATTACGCTAGAGAATCTGTTACAGAACTATTCAAGAGGCAAATTATTACAGGAGATGAAGATGGCAATTATAACCCTAGTCAACCTATTACACGCGCTCAGATGGTAGCTACGCTAATGAGGGCAATGGGAATGGATGATATTCAGCTCCCTACTGAGCCAACATTTCAAGATGTACCACTAGACCATTGGGCTTATCCATACATAGAAGCAGCTTATCAAAAAGGTATTATCAAAGGTATGACCCCCAACATCTTTGATACTGATAGCAAATGTACGAGAGAGCAGATGGCTGCTATGTTAGTCAATGCTCTTGAATTGCATGAAGAAGCCATCAATATCATGATCTCATATCCAAACAGCTTCCAACTCACCTATACTGATGCAGGTAATATATCAGAATGGGCATATACAAGAATGAGATTTGCCAATCAATATAATCTTATGAACGGGATAAAAAATGACTTTATCGGACCTAAGATGTATGCCACTAAAGAACAGATGGCGGTACTGGTTAATAGATATCTTAAAGAACAGCCAAATATAAATAGAATGGTAGTAGATGCCTCTAGACAACCTCTAGTGGAAATCCTAGATATATCAGCTAGAAAAATTGAAATTCTGCCAGACACCTCACCACAAGTTACCATCACATATAGAATTAATCGTCCAACAAAATTTACCTTTTACACTTACAGGTCTTATGATCTAAGAGATTGCATCAGAAGAATTGATATACCATATACAGCACCAGGGACTTATGAATTAGTATGGGATTTGAAGGATAATGAAGGGAATTATGTAGATTCTATGTCTTATGATATGTATTTCTTTGGGAATGAGCTGGGATATCCACTGCCCAATGTAGCAATTCCTCCGATAGTAAAAGATAGAATTCATGTATCCAGACCCAATACGTCTCATGAAAGACTCCTATCCCTATTACCCGAAGCAAAATTTGATAAAGCTACATTCTCGCCTAATAATGATACGATCGATGATATTATTACTGGAAGCATAACGCTCACAGAAGAAGCTACCATAAGTATTTATATAGCAAATAGTTTAGGCGGGCACCTAAATGTTATTCTTCCTCAAGTCAAATATAAACCTGGGACATATAATTTCTCATGGGATGGAAGAGAATGGAAACCATTTTATAATGTTGATGGTAATATCGCAGCTAATGGCAAATATTATCTTAACATATATGTTACCGATAAGAATGGACAATTATACCAAATAAATAAATACAAAAATGCTTATGTGAAGCTGACAGATAGTTATGATGTAACAGCTAGCGAACCTCTACAAAGAATTCGTGTTAAGAAAAATGGCGTATACGGAGAAGGCAGACCAGGTGGTCCTAGTTACCTTGCACAAAAAGATGAAACATTCCCTATTATTACGTTTAATGGCACCACTTATGATGTCGTACTTTCAAAAGATATTGTTGGCAGATTTCATATTGCTGATGTGGAACTTATGGACTTAGATAAGCTTCCAGAAAAGTGGGCTACATCCATTAATGATATCAGTGAATTCTATGACGATATTCGTTCACCAGCCAAAACGCTTTGGAGTGACCAGCCTTCAAAACTACTTTACAAAGGAACTCGAGTTAGAATTCTACATGAACTCGGCGAATTATATCACATAGCATTGGAGTCTGGAGAACAAGGATTTGTCTCTCAAAAAGATTTTGAAGTTATTCATGGTATAATACCATAACATAATTATAATAAGTAAAGTCAAGGTGGTACATTGGACTTTCTAGCACCGCCTTGACATAACTATTTGATTACCTAATCTCTATCTATTATATATCTCATTAAAGCCATTAGCAAAATTTTTGTATACTTATTATGACCTCTATTTTTAATTAGCTCTTTTATCTTTTCACTATCATCTAACGAATTACATTCTAGGACTTCTCGCAGTTGTTGAAATTCTTCTTTGTCTTCCTTATTAAATGTTTCAAACATCTGAAAATCTTCTCCTAGAGAATCTACAACAAAATCTAAGTCTTTTGTTACATCATCTAACTTACCATTAAGTTCCTCAATACCATCAGCTATTCTTCTCAGATATTCGTTATTCTCTATTTCTCTGATTGCCTGTTTCTCTTTGTCATCCAATACTGTAAGACCCTTAATCCACGCATTATAATTGATACATCTTCGCGATTCTATATTTCCGCTTTGCTCACCCCATGACGAAGGTCGTTCTGGCAAAGCTCGGGCATGATTTTCAATTATTGTACCATTAATCCACTTAGACCTTTTAATGATATTTGCAAGATGTTTTGTTTGTACGAGTGAACCAAATATTTGACTCCCTTGTAGTATGGTACCCTCAGAGGTATCATTTTGTTCTTCTATGATGACGATTTCCTTCTGTTTTCTTTTGAATTTGCTCTCCACGCAATATCCCTCCCCACGTATCTAACAGATTCAATTTTGTCATATCCTACACTTTATAGTAAATTAGTCCTTTAATTATATATCGGTATTAGTAACATGGTTTATTAATAATGTTAGCTATATAAAATCCACATCCAATCTATTTTAAGATTGTCGTGGATTTCAATGGGCATTCAATATTAAAGTGCCCTAGTTTTATTTCACATGATATAACACTAGACATTAACTCTAGATTTCATAAGCCAAGTAATTGATATAAAATATCCAATAATAGGAGAAATTCTATATCCCATCAACAGGAACTGGAAAATTTTTAAACTGTGTTGATATTAAAACCGTTATATAATATATACTAATGCGTACGGATAATAATTTTGATTTTTCAGGTAAAAAAACGATGAACGGTAAGGGTGATATGACAAAGCGAAGTATATTCATTCCCACATTTCCTTCATAATTACAAAAGCCCTCTCGGCTCTTAAAATCGAAAAGGCTCTCTTATACACTTCTATCAATATCATTATAACTTAAGTAACACCGCCATATACTGTCTAACATAATTGGTAATAGGTTGATATATTTCATTACCAATTCATTAGCATAATTCTAATTTAGACTAGTTGTAAAATTTAAAACCATCTAAAGTACCAGATGTATAATGAATATCATCATAACTTTTAACAACTACTCTATGATCTATTCCATTATCAAAAAAGTAATAAAAATCATGCGAATAGATATAATCTCCAACATAATAATTAGGGTGAGTTCCCTCTACTACAATTCCATCACCACAATATCTACACTCATAATACCCTGCAAGCCTATTTAATAATATGTTTTCACCATATACCTTTGATGTACCAACTTCCATTGTAGACGGTCCTTGTACATGCATATGATGTTTTCCATCAGGCGAATCCGAACAAACTGTTGTACCAGCATTAATTATAGTACTAGACGAAACAAAAACCACACATAACATTGCTATTGCAATAATTCTTTTTAGCATATATCAACCTCTCCTTAATTCATATTTATCAACCCAAAATCATTTTATTATACCAATAGCACTAATGCAAGATAATTTGTAATATATTAATCTTTTTAATATTTTTCTAATGTAGTCTTTATATTATAAATATTATGCTTTTATTCTTTCAAAAGGTAATTATCTACTTTTTAGGCTCATTTAATGCGGAAAATACCAATCAAATATAAGCAACATAACAAAAAAAGATTATCCACTCAATCGTTTATCAGATAACCGTTTTTGAAAATCATATAGAATATCCAGTTATGATACAGAAATAAAGTTCTGTCTACATTAAATTAAGCATATGTAAAATTAATTATTAAATAAATTTGCTTACATTCCCCAGTAATTAACTTTGCAATCAATATCTATAATCACTAAACCAAGCATTAGTTTGTTTCTTCATACCTATTATAATTATGTTATAATGTATTGGGGTGATTTATTATGAAAGACAATTTAATATTAGGCTATTCACTTATTTTTATTATGGATATTATCCTCATTGTTTTAGCTATTAATGGTGACCTATCAACTTCTGGTTATATAGTTATGGTTTCTACTCCATTATTAATAATACTTGATTTAAAATCTAGACAGAGTAAATTGTTTAAAGTTATATACTTACTATCTTTTCTATTCATGTTATTTCTATGTTTTATTACTAAATAGTCATCCTTCATTAACACAAAAACATAATATTTCTGCATACCATTCTGAACTAATGATTTTAAAAATTATAATCTATTTATTTATTTCTTAATAATTGCTCTTATTTTAGTTGCCAATATCATCTGTTAATGTTAAAATATCACCGAGGTGATACTCTATGAAATCAAAAATACTAAGAAATGCATTTGTTTTTGCTGCATTGTGCTTTTTAATAGGCAGTTGCATATTCATGTCTAATAATCATCCAGCAGCTCTACTCAATTTAATAAATGCTATTTTATTTCTTGTGTCTGCTTACATACAACATAAAAAATATAAAGAGACTTCTCACTAATTTAATTATTCTTTTCTTATGTAAAAATGTAAGTTACAATTGCGGTACCTTCTTTATTTATAAAAACGTACCGTTATTTTTATGTGTATTTATACATCTGCATTAATTTTTCTTCTGGCTCATCCAAAAACTCTATCGTAAGCGGATATACATTAAATAAATATTTTCTAACTAGGCAAGAATCAGGCTCGCCAGCACCCTTAGAGATTTTGTACCCCCAGAAACCCCTAATAAACTAATATCTATTAAGATGCCCACGCATTATACTTATATAGTAATAGGTTATTGTTGTAAGTTCTTAATAGTAAACTTTAATTTCTCAACATAGCTCTAATTTTATTAAGGTGCAGCTGTAAATAAACTATTCCAGGTAACAAATAAATTGATAATAGCAAAGCTATTACTACACTACACTTTTTTTCTACTTTATGTCCTTCTTCTAGCTTCTTAATTACTACTGTTAGGTCATATATATTCTTAAGCATTACCACTGGCCATAGCATACATAAAATAAAACCTATAATTATTAGCCACCAATAATCTTGCATAATTGACATACGATTATGTAAGATTATATCATTCCAATAAATATAATATGAAATCAGTAAAATCATCAATGTAATTGTCAGTGGAATTCTAAGTTTTAACCTAAATATATCTTCACCCTTATAATCAATAATCAACTTCATGCTATAGAATAACCATATTAAAAAGATGATTAAAACTATTAACAAAAGGTATAAATATGTTGACATAAATTCATTTCTCCTTCTCTTACTAATAATATGCTATTATTAATGTTCATTTAACTTCTTTCCAATCTACCAACTCAAAAGGATTAACTCGTTACATACATTAACACTACCAAATACACCATTATTGCTCAATGCTTTTAATTATTTCATCAAATTCACATTATCTTTTCTGTCATTTGATATGCTAGAAAAACTACAGCTATTTTATCTTTTAGAATCCTGATAGTAGAAGAGGCATAATACCCTTTTTTAACATAATTAATATAGAATAATATGTCATTTGTATTACTATCAAAAGTTATTTCATTTTGTGAGTTAAATGGTTGAGATTCAAAGAAATCAAGAATTATGGCGTTTACTTGGTCAATTATTTATTCTAGCTCTTTGTATTTTTGGTTTTGTAAAATTGTTAAAATCTCTAAAACCTACTAATTAGAAAATTGCTTAATTTACTACCTTCTTTACTAGACACAATCTTAGTTACCTTCATTGCTATTATCACATATAAACGTTATAATATTTCAGGGGTGATAATTGATGAAGAATTTAAAAAGTTTTTTTACTTTAGGCGACCTTTCAGCCTTATATGTAATTCATAAGATGTTCTACTTAGGTATCGTTTTTATAGCCTATAAAACATATCAATTTGGAGAATATATTTATTCTAACAAGCTTTTATACAAAGCGTGATTTAAGTAAGGAATATTATTCTACAATTGCTGTAAACAATACTCCTTTAGCTATCATATCCTCTATCATTTATTTTATAGTAGTTCTTATTATGTGGAAATTTATCTGCGAGTTATTAGTTAAGCTTTTTAACTACTTTGAGTCTTAATTTAGGAGATTATTATGTCTCCTAAATTAATTATTTGTCTAATAGTTTAGTATCTTAGTAATAGAATGTGATATACTGCTTATGAGGTGATTTAATGACTGTACAACTACTAATGAAATCATTACGTCTTAAAAGAAATATTACTCTACTAGTTGCTTCAATATTTTTTTTCGGTTATGGTTTAATATCCTTTATTAGTGATGATAAAATGGTTATAATAGCTACTATGTTTATATGCAAGATCGTAGCAATCATATCTGGTGTAGCCTCTATCGTACTTCATTCTATGTACAAGGGACTATCAAGCTGATTCTTTCAATATATACTATAATTTTATTTGTATCATCTACCATTATAAAACAAACCTTTTGTTCATATTTTTTCCAATATGTTTTTCTTGTCAAACTAAATATAATACTTTATACTTCACTAGTTACAAATTTACTAGGGGG